>Ga0208243_1000258_pt1 | contig 36177 bp, 29 predicted proteins | sample Subbio2Aug_QV12A_FD_184826 | JGI IMG/M metagenome (GOLD analysis project Ga0208243, IMG submission 184826) | Serpentinite rock and fluid subsurface biosphere microbial communities from McLaughlin Reserve, California, USA - CR12Aug_QV12A (SPAdes) | ecosystem: Environmental > Terrestrial > Deep... | reverse complement strand
GTCACGGCAGTGAGTACCTCGAACAGCAAACGTGCACGGTTTTCCAGCGATCCGCCGTAAGCATCGGTGCGCTGGTTGGGCGTGTCGCGCAGAAACTGGTCAATCAGGTAGCCGTTGGCGCCGTGTACTTCCACACCATCAAAGCCGGCGGCAATGGCATTGCGTGCGCCTTGAGCAAACGCAGCCACGATGCCGGGAATCTCTTGGGCGGTCAGGGCGCGGGGCACCGCGTGCGGCACCTTGCCTTGGGGCGTGTGGATCTCACCCTCAATGGCGGTGGCGCTGCTGGAGACAATGGGGGCGCCATCGGCAGCGCCAGGGTAGGCTGCGCGGCCAGCGTGCCAGATCTGCATGAAGATGCGTCCACCCTTGGCGTGCACCGCGTCGGTCACCTGTCTCCAGGCTGCAATCTGCGCGTCGTTGTAGATGCCAGGCTCATTGACGAAGGCTGATGTACCGGGCGCCACCATGGTGCATTCGGAAATCAGCAGGCCGCCGGTGGCACGCTGGCTGTAGTACTCGGCCATCAGCGCGTTGGGCATGTGGCCAGCGTCGGCACGGGCGCGTGTCAGTGGTGCCAGAAGGATGCGGTTAGGCAGGGTAAGAGATCCTACTTGAAGTGGATTAAATAGCATGCGAATGAAAATCCAGGTTACTGGTTACTGAACAGAAAGCAGCGGTCAAGGTAACAGTTGCCCAATACCCAGACATTCGAAAGGTCACTGAAGACGGCTTTGGCACGGCTGGTGCTTTTGCACCCAACGCACGATGTAGTGGACACGGGTTGGGAAGGCTTTGCTACCGACAGTTTCGCGGCGGTCTACGGCCGTGCTGGCACCAAACGCCTTTGGTCATCCACCGCGTCGCAACTCCCTGACCCCCCGGCCCAGCTTGCGGCGTAACAGGGTGCGCAGGGGCACTCCATCCGAGTATCCGACCTGTGCGGCGACCTGGTCGACGCTGGCGCTCCCGGTGCGCAAGAGATGGACGGCATGCTCCACGCGCAAGTCCTGGAAATACGACAGGGGTGTCTTGCCCAAAACGCTTTGCAGCCGCCGCGCCAAGGTGCGCTCGCTTGTGCCCGCGGCGCTAGCCGCCTCGGCCAGCGAGAAACCTTGCGCGAGCCGACGTCTGGCCCAGCACTCGAAGCGCTCTACCATCGGGTCGGCATGCGCAAGGTGGTCGGGAATCACGAACTCGGCTTGCGAACTGCGTGTCTCGACCAGCAGATAGCGTGCCACCAGGGCCGCCAGCGCCGGACTGCGCCCGCGGATGATGCGCAAGGCCAAGTCGACGTGGGCCAAAGCGGCACCCGCGGTGGTGAAGCGTGTCGAGTTCACGATCATGCGTGACTCGTCCAGCGTGACGTTCGGATAGCGCTGCCGAAACATCGGCCCCAGCCACCATGACGTCGTCGCACGATGCCCATCAAGCAGGCCACTCTCTGCAAGCAAGAAACTACCGGAGCAAGCGGCACCAAGGTGCGCGCCAGCGGTGGACCACTGCTGTAGAGCCGCGACCGCATCGGGCACATCGGGGCGTGTGAGCCGAGCCGAGAGCGTGTCAGGCATCTTGTCGCCAAACGCGGGCACGAGCACGACGTCAGGTTCGGGCACACCACGCGCAGTGACCACGGGCACCGTCAAGCCTTGCGCAGTTCGGATGCGACGCCGCACACCCACCAGTGTGAGCTCTATGTGCCCGGGAGCCTGTGGCAGCGAGCCCGCCATCGCATTGGCCAAGCCTATTGTGTCAGTGAGCGCCGCAAGCCCCAGATCAAACACGCCATCACAAATAAGGAGGTGGAGTTTCATGGCAACAATGATACCAATGTTGTCATTATTGCCACTAGAGATGTCTGTCATGAGGCCCTAGACTGCAGTCTCGTCGATCCCTTCATCCACTTTTCAATTTACCCAAAGGAATACAGCATGACCAAGCTCGCCTTGTTTGTTCGCCTCGAAGCTAAACCCGGCCAGGAGGCTGCGCTTGCCGACTTCCTGGCCAGCGCACTGCCGCTCGCCAACGCCGAGTCCGGCACCACTGCCTGGTTCGCATTGAAGTTTGGCCCTTCGACATTCGGTGTGTTTGATGCCTTCGCCGATGAGGCAGGTCGCCAGGCACATCTGAACGGCCAGATCGCCGCGGCCTTGATGGCCAACGCCGCGACCTTGCTGAGTTCTCCGCCCAATATCGAGAAGGTCGAACTGCTTGCAGCCAAACTGCCTGCATGACAACTCGGCCTTGACCCAATCAGGTCACGCTGCATGTTGGCGCCAATTCAAAATTGACCACCTGTGCCAACTGAATTTGGACCAGGGATCAAAGGCCGGGTTTGTGGTGCCCGGCTGTGGATAAGTGTAGTGTGCTGATGGGTCTTGGTGCTCCTGTGAAGGCTCAGAATGGGTCACTGCCTGGGTTGTCGATGGTGGTGTCAGCGACCTGCCTCTTTGCCAACTCCCTGACTTTGCCCTGCGCCTTGGTTCGCTTGGAGCTGTGCCGGAATCGGTAAGAGTCATTGCCCGTTTCAATGATGTGGCAATGGTGGGTGAGACGGTCGAGCAAGGCCGTGGTCATCTTGGCGTCGCCAAACACACTGGACCACTCGGCGAACGCCAGGTTGGTGGTGATCAACACGCTGGTGTGCTCGTAGAGCTTGGAGAGCAGGTGGAACAGCAAGGCACCACCGGACTGACTGAAGGGCAAATACCCCAGCTCGTCCAGAATCACCAAGTCCATGTTCAACAGCGTCGCCGCCAAGCGCCCCGCTTTGCCCTGCGCCTTCTCTTGCTCCAGCGCATTGACCAAATCCACCGTGGAGTAGAAGCGCACACGCCGGCCGTGTTGCGTGATGCCAGAAACCCCGAGCGCAATCGCCAAGTGGGTTTTGCCGGTGCCAGGGCCGCCGATCAGCACCACGTTTTGCGCGTGCTCGACGAACGAGAGGTCCGCCAGTTGCTTGATCAAGGTCTGGTCCACTGCCGTGCCCTCGAAGTCAAAGCCCGCCAGATCCCGATGCAGCGGGAAGCGCGCGGACTTCAACTGGTGGGCCACCGAGCGCATGTGCCGCTCCACATGCTCGGCCCGCAACAGGTGCTCGACCAGCCAGCGTGAGGTCTGCATCCCGACACCGTCACCCTGGGCCTCCAGTTCGACCCAAGCCTGCGCCATGCCATGCCGTGCAGTCGCAAGCCTTTGAGTTCTGCCAATACATCCGTTCGCATCATCAGTCCTCCTTGGCTGCGGTAGCGCTGTGGCGCAATTGGTCATAGCGCGTGGTGTCGGCCAGGGGCGCTACGTTGAGCGTGAGCTTTGTTGCCACCGGTGGCGGGCGCTGCGGGTCCTTGAGTCGAGCCAGGACATTGAGAATGTGCTCCACGCTGATGTGCCCGCTGGGCGTGGCGTGCTCCAGCACCAGCTCAACAGCCACCAGCACCGCGTCCAACCCCGAGGCCGGCACCAGTGCCAGCACATCGGCCATGATGCGGTCGCCGCCACTGCGGCGTATCAGCGCGCGGCGCAGGTTGGCCAACGCCTCGGGCAGGTCCATGAAGGGAGTGCCGTTGCGCAATGCGCCGGGCTTGCGTTGCACCAGATCGATGTAGTGCTGCCAGTCATAGGCGGTGTGCCCTCGATCAAACAGGCGCCCATGGCTGGCCACGATCATTTCGGCAGCCACCACATACACGCGCATGGGGTACAGCCGGGTGCTGACGGCTTTGCCCGCCCATTCGCACGGAACGGAGTAGCGGTTGCGAGCCACCGTCACCAGGCAGGTGCTGCTCACGCGCGCGCCCTTCTCCACGTACCCATCAAACACGGCGGGCATTCCCATGAGGTGCTCGCGCTCCAGCGTCAGCACCTCGGCGATGCTGGAGTGTTTGTGGTGCGGGTGCGGCGTGTCCGCCCAGATGGCTTTGCAGTGCTCGCCCAACCACGCGTTCAATTCGGCAAAGCTGCCAATCTTGCGCTCCCTCGCCTCCATCCAGATGCGCCGTCGGCTGTCCTGCACGTTCTTCTCGACCACGCCTTTCTCCCAGCCAGAAGCCACGTTGCAGAAGTCAGGATCGAACAGGTAGTGGCTGCACATGGCCATGAAGCGGGCGTTGACCACCCGGCCTTTGCCTTCGGTGACCTTGTCCACCGCCGTCTTCATGTTGTCGTAGATCCCGCGCCGGGCCACGCCGCCCAGCGCCGCAAACGAGCGGGTATGGGCATCGAACAGCATTTCATGCCCTTGGCTGGGATAGGCCACCAGCCAGAACGCACGACTGGCGCACAGCTTCAGATGGGCCACCTGCGCCTGGTAGTACACACCCCCGACCACGATGCCTTCTTCGCTCCAGTCGAATTGAAAGGCCTCTCCCAGTTTGAAGCTCAACGGCACAAAGGCGCGCGTGCCATCTTTGCCTGCCCGTCCTTTCCAGTCGCGAATGAAGTTGGTCAGCGTCGTGTAGCTGCCTCGGTAGCCCTGCGCCTGAAGCTGCCCCAGCAAGGCTCGGGCAGTTCGCCGGTGTTCTCGAGGCCGATGTACATCGGCTTTGAGGGCCGACACCACCACGCCTTCAAAGGGCGTGAGCAACGTATCTTTGCCCGCCCGTCGGTACTTTGGCTCAAGTTCGCTTTCCGCTTTGAGCCACTTCTTGACCGTGTTTCTCGACAAGCCCGTGCGCCGGGCTATCTCACTGTGTGTCAGTCCGTCGCGCATCTTCATGCGCCGGACCTTGCCAATCATGTCCATGGTGATCACCTCGTTTGCTCCTGCTGAAAAATTCAGCGGAGGCGTGATACACCCTGGTCAATTTTGGGTTGGCACAACCCTCAAAAAATGGTCAGTTTTCGGTTGGCGTCAACAGGCCAGTTGCCGCTGGATTTCGCGCCGCACGTTGCGCACGTGCTCCATGCCGCGCGCGTCGGCCATGTCCTCGCGGCCCTGCGCCACCGCCAGCCCGATCGCCTCGTAGTCGCGCAGCCGCAGCTTCTGAAGTGCGGCGATCGGATGCTGGGCGTACACGATGGGCATGTGGATCGATGGGAACAGCCGCCGCAGCTCGCGGTTGGCCGCGAGCTCCAGCAGCGCGCGCCAGAAGCTGCGGCGCGCTCGGGCGAACGCGTCCGGATCCTGGGCGCTGTCCGCGCTGCGGAGCTGCTGCAGCGCGCGCGCGAGCGCGCGCGCCTGCGGCCCGCGCCCGGCCGCCACCCCGCGCGCGGCGCTGCGAGCGAGCAGCCCGGTCATGCGCTCCGCGACCTCCAGGACGTCCAACGTCTCCTGGACCGTCAGCGCACGGACGGCCGCGCCCTTGTGGCGCAGGATTTCCACAACGCCTTCGGCCGCGAGCCGCTGCAGCGCCTCACGCACCGAGTTGCGGCCGACCTCGAAGCGCGCCGCCAGGTCGGCCTCGACCAGCCGCTGCCCCGGCACGAACACGCGCCGCTCCAAGCCATGCACGATGCCGAAGAAAACCGCGTCCGCCGCACCCTCGGGTGCGTCGATGAAGGCGTCGGCCAGGGGCGCAGCGGCGGCGGGAGCGGTGGCGGGCATCAGGACTCCTGAATCGTAGGACAATATTGTCCTACAATCGGACGCGCGGCGCACGGCCGCCCGGCCTATGGAGAGACCATGAATTTCGACCTGCCCGCCGAAGTGCGGGAGCTGCAACAGCGCACGCGGCGCTTCATTGCCGAACAGGTGATCCCGCTGGAACGCGACCCGCGCGCCGCCTGCGGCCACGGCCCGACCGAGGACCTGCGGCGCGAGCTGGTGGCGCGCGCGCGCGCCGCCGGCCTGCTGACGCCGCACGCCTCGCGCGAGCTGGGCGGCCTGGGCCTGAGCCACTTGGCGAAAGCGGTGGTGTTCGAGGAGGCCGGCTACTCGCGCCTGGGCCCCACGGCCATGAACATCCACGCGCCCGACGAAGGCAACATCCACCTCATGGAGGAAGTGGCCACGCCGGCGCAGAAGGAGCGCTGGCTGGCGCCGCAGGTCGCGGGCCGCACGCGCTCGTGCTTCGCCATGACCGAGCCAGACGGCGCCGGTTCGGACCCGGGCATGATGACCACCACCGCCGTGCGCGACGGCGACGGCTATGTGATCAACGGCCGCAAGTGGTTCATCACCGGGGCCGAGGGCGGCGACTACGCCATCGTCATGGCGCGCATGGAGGACGGCTCGGCCACCATGTTCCTGACCGACATGGACCGTCCCGGCATCCGGCTGGAACGCAACATGGAGGCCATGGACAGCTGCTTCACCGGCGGCCACGGCGTGCTGGTGCTCGAGAACCTGCGGGTGGCAGCCGAGGACGTGCTGGGCGAAGTGGGCCAGGGCTTCCGCTATGCCCAGGTGCGGCTGGCGCCGGCGCGCCTGACCCACTGCATGCGCTGGCTGGGACAGGCCCGCCGGGCCCATGAGATCGCGGTGGACTACGCGCGCCAGCGGCGCGCCTTCGGCAAGCCGCTGGCCGAACACGAGGGCGTGGGCTTCATGCTGGCCGACAACGATATCGACCTGCAGACCGCCCGACTGCACATTTGGCACACCGCCTGGCTGCTGGACCGCGGCGAGAAGGGCAACTTCGAGTCCAGCCGTGCCAAGGTGGCCTGCTCGGAAGCCGAATGGCGCGTGGTGGACCGCTGCGTGCAGATCCTGGGCGGCCAGGGCGTGACGGCGGAAACGGCGGTGATGCGCATCTTCATGGACATGCGCGCCTTCCGCATCTACGACGGCCCGAGCGAGGTGCACCGCTGGAGCATGGCGCGCAAGATCGTGCACCAGGCCAACCAGGGAGCGGCGCGATGAGCACGTTGGATCGTTTCCGCCTCGATGGCCGCATCGCCTTGGTCACGGGCGCATCCAGCGGCCTTGGGGAGCATTTCGCTGGCGTGCTGGCCGAGGCCGGCGCGCGGGTGGCGCTCGCGGCGCGGCGCGTCGACAAGCTGCAGCCGCTGGCCGAACGCATCACCGCCGCGGGCGGGCAGGCGCGGGTGCTGGCGCTCGACGTCACCGACGCGGCCAGCGTGCGTGCCTGCCTGGACGAACTCGCATCCTGGGGCGCGCCGGACATCCTGGTGAACAACGCAGGCGTGACCATCACCCGGCCGCTGCTGGAGCAGACCGAGGAGGACTTCGACCAGGTGCTGGACACCAACCTCAAGGGCAACTGGCTGGTGGCCACCGAGACCGCGCGCCGCATGGTGGCGGCGGGCCGCGGCGGCACCATCGTCAACGTTGCCTCCATCCTGGGCGAGCGCGTGGCCGGCGGCGTCGCGCCCTATGCCATCTCCAAGTCCGCGGTGATCCACGCGACCAGGGCGATGGCGCTGGAGCTCGCGCGCCATCGCATCCGCGTCAACGCGCTGCTTCCGGGCTACATCGTGACCGACCTCAATCGCGATTTCCTCCAGAGCGAGGCCGGCGACAAGCTGCGCCAGCGCATCCCCAGCCGGCGCTTCGGCGAACCGGCGGACCTGGACGGGCCGCTGCTGCTGCTCGCCTCAGAGGCCGGCGCCGCAATGACCGGCACGACGGTGGCGGTCGACAGCGGCCACCTGGTGAGCTCGTTGTGAGCGAGGGACTGCCCCTCGCGCCGCTGGCGGGCTGGCTGCTCCAGCAGGGGTTGGCGGGCGCGGCGGACGAGATCACCGTGCAGCCGCTCGCCGGCGGGCAATCCAATCCCACGTTCCGCGTCACCACCGACCGCGGCGACTACGTGCTGCGCAAGCAGCCGCCCGGGCCGCTGCTCGCGTCCGCGCACGCGATCGACCGCGAATACCGCGTGATGAAGGCACTGGCGGCAACGCACGTGCCGGTGCCCCGCATGGCCGCCTGGTGCGACGATGCCTCGCTGCTGGGCACGCCCTTCTACCTGATGGAGTTCCTGGCCGGCCGGGTGCTGGCGGACCAGTCGCTGCCCGGCCTCGCGCCAACGCAGCGCGCTGCGGTCTACGGCGAGATGAACCGCGTGCTCGCGGCGCTGCACGCCGTCGATCCCGCGGCCGTGGGACTCGCGGACTTCGGCCGCAGCGGCAACTACGTCGCCCGCCAGGTCGCGCGCTGGTCGCGCCAGTGCGAAGCATCCACGCTGCCCTTGCCGCCGGCCATGCGGCGCCTGATGGAGTGGCTGCCGCAACACCTGCCGACGCACGATGCGACCACGCTGGTCCACGGCGACTATCGCCTGGACAACCTGGTCCTCGATGCGCGCGAGCCGCGCGTGTTGGGCGTGCTGGACTGGGAGCTGTCGACGCTGGGCGATCCTCTGGCCGACTTCTCCTATCACTGCATGAGCTGGCGGATCCCGGCGACGCTTTGGCGCGGCATTGCCGGACTGGACCTGCGGGCGCTGGGCATCCCGGACGAGGCGAGCTACGTGCGCGGTTACGAGAAGGCGTCCGGCCGCGCGACGGCGCCGCACTGGGAGTTCTACATGGCCTAGAACCTGTTCCGGATGGCGGCCATCCTGCACGGCATTGCCCAGCGCGCCGCCGACGGCACCGCGGCGGCGGCGGACGCCGTGGAGACCGGGCGCAAAGCCGGGCCCCTGGCGGAGCTGGGCTGGGACTGCGCCCTCCGCCACCAGGCCGCTACCCGCTAGCAACACGGCCGGCGCCACGCGCCGCCCAAGCAGCGGACGACCACGCGCGCATGGATTGCGCGCGCTTCAGCGTCAAGCCGCCTTCTTCAGCGGAATGACCCGGCGCTGGAGCGCTTCGAGCAGGCCCTGCTCCTGCTGGCGAGCGGCTTCGACGCTGCGCGCCCGGACATGGCCGTAGCCGCGGATCGCTTCCGGCAGTTCGGCGAGCTTGACCGCCGCTTCGTAGTGGCCGGCATCGCGGCTCGAGGCGATGACCGCCAGCGCCTGGTCGATGTTGGCCTTGTACTGCGCCAGCAACGCCCGTTCCAGGCGGCGCTCCTGCGTGCGGCCGAAGACGTCGAACGCCGTGCCCCGCAGGAACTTCAGTTTCGCAAGCAGCCGGAACGCGGGGATGATCCACTGCCCGAACTCGCGCTTGCGGGGCTCGCCGGTCGCCGCGTCCCGCCGCGAGAGGATCGGCGGCGCCAGGTTGAACACCAGCTTGAAGTCGCCTTCGAACTGACCTTCCACGCGCTGCAGGAAGCCGGTGTCGGTGTAGAGGCGAGCCACCTCGTACTCGTCCTTGATCGCCATCAGCTTGAACAAGTACTTCGCCACGGCGCGGGTGAGGGCGCTGTGGCCCGGGAAGCTGCTGCGCTCGACGCTGCGCACCTGTTCGACGTAGTCGGAATATTGCGCGGCATAGGCTGCGTCCTGGTAGTCCGTGAGGAAGCCCTTGCGCCAGGCGATGGCCTCGTCCGGGTCCTCGATGACCGCAGGCGAGAGGCTGGCACCCTGCGTGGCCTTCAGCGTAGCCAAGGTGCGTTCGACCGCGTTCGGGTCCACCACTGTGCGGCGCCCCCACAGGAAGGCCTCGCGGTTCATCTGCTGCTGCGCGCCATTGAGTTCGATGGCCTGCTCGATCGCTTGCGCGCTGACCGGGATCAGGCCCTGCTGATAGGCGACGCCCAGCATGAACATGTTGGCGGCGATGCTGTCCCCCAGCAGCGCCGTGGCGATGCGGCCGGCCTCGACGAAGTACGCGCTGTCGGCGCCCACAGCGTCGACGATGTTGCGCTGGAGACTGCCTCGCGGGTACTGCATGTCCGCCTTGCGGGAGAACTCGCCCGGCATGGTCTCGTGGGTATTGACGACCATGTGCGTGCGCCCCTTGCGCGCGGCGGCCAGCGTCTTCGAGTTGCCGGCGACGATCATGTCGCAGCCGAGCACCAGGTTCGCTCCCCCGGCCGCGATGCGGATGGTCTTGATGGCATCGGGCGACTTGCCGAAGCGCAGGTGGCTCCAAACCGAGCCGCCCTTCTGCGCGAGGCCGGCCATGTCAAGGATGCCGCAGCCCAGTCCCTGCAGGTGGGCGGCCATGCCCAGGATCGCGCCGATGGTGACCACGCCCGTGCCGCCCATGCCCGTGACCAGCACGCTGTAGACGCCTGCATCGAGGGACGGCCGTTGCGGCTCCGGCAGCGCGACGAACAGGCCGCCGGCATCGCCGGCGCGTTCGGGCTTGCGCAGCGAGCCGCCGAGCACGGTGACGAAGCTCGGGCAAAAGCCCTTCACGCACGAGTAGTCCTTGTTGCAGCTCGACTGGTCGATGGTCCGCTTGCGACCCAGCTCGGTCTCCAGCGGCTGCACCGAGACGCAGTTGGATTTCACGCCGCAGTCGCCGCAGCCTTCGCACACCAGGTCGTTGATGACCAGGCGCTTGGCCGGATCGGCGAGCCTCCTCAAAACCCGGGGCGATTCACTAACAGGTAGAGCGATCTTGTTTTTTCTTGGTGTCTATAGGTCATGTACCGATTGGGTACATGAAAGGACACCAAATGAAAGCAGGACACTTAGAACATACATCCTTGGACTTCCAGCTTTGCACGGGCGCTTATCTGGGGTCACTGATGTCTCCCGCTGACGTCAAGCGCGCCACCGCCGGTCGTGCTCAGTCGTTACCCGATGAGCTGTACAGGTGGACGTTGTGCGGAGAGATAGACCAGGCTCTTTTCTCGCTGCTACGCGCCTGTGGCCACCCTCAGCAAGGGAGGGAGCGGTTGACGGTTGTCGGTCAGAGCCCGCAGGTCCGCTACGCGGTATTCACCCACCAAGCGGGGTCGTTTCAGCACCGATTTCTGGTGCCGCTCTACGACCCGAAGGCGGCCGCGTTTATCAGTGCGGTGGCGCATGGTGATGCCATGGGTTACTCCCTGGCAGGGCAGGGTAGCGAGGCTGCTGTCTGGGCTACGCGGCTGAGTGCGACGGAGCTGATGCCGCTACTGCCCATGTGCAGTGAGTCGGTAGCTGGTAGTGAGTCCATGGTCCTCAGAGACTATGTCGACGTGGTGATGCGGCTGCGCGACCCGAGCTGCATCCCATCGGTCACCAAGGGTGTCGATGTGAAGCTCGCAAGCGTCTCAGCTATCGCGCCTGATTGTTTGCTCGACAGGGTTGCCGGACATCTCTGGTCGCCGACCTGAAGCGTCGACCTCGCTACAAAAAGCATCACGCTCCCTGCTTTGCTTGGGAGCACACATCTGATCGGACGAGCGTGCTTTCCGGTCAATCATCGAAAAGGACATCAATATGAAGCAGAACGATAAGGGTCTCGTGGGTACGATGCTGGAGCTCAGCAGCCAGCGCGCAGCACAAGAAACGCCGGATGACCGCTGGAGGCGCATCTACAGCGCTGAGTGCGGGCCTCTCATGGCTTGGTTGCTGGATGAGGCTGTGGGCCGCCATATGGATGCGCAAGCGTTGGCCCGTGAACTCGGCGTCACGACGGGCTACCTGGCGCAGCTGCATAACGGAGTAAGGCAACCTGCCAGCATCTCAGGTGACTTTGCTGCCGCATGCGGCGTGTTTCTTGGCGTACCCGCAGTAGTCGTACAGGTCGTGGCCGGGCGTCTTACCTTGCTCGATTTCGTCTGTGCTACAGACCTCGACCGTTGGGTCGAGAAGCTCGTAGCGCAGGGAGATGCCGAGGCGGTGCAGCTTGTGGGCGGCTCGACGCTTGGGCTTGAGGAGCTTTGGCTGTTGCCGAGGATGGTTCAGGTATTGACCTCGGTCGCCAGCGTTCATGAAACGCGCGCTAGACTGAGTTGATTCAGCAAATGGGGCGGGTCGATTGACCTGCCCCATTTTTCTTGATGCTCGATGCTTATGGAGCGCCTGTCACATGGTCGCTCTAGAGGTACGTCTGCTCAACCAGAGGAGTTCGAGATCCTGTTCGGCTGCCGGGCCTCAGGCCTCTCGGTCCGTCTGTGTGCCTCCGCTGCGTCCTCGCGCCGACCGGGCGCGGATTTCCAGCAGGGTTCGCATTCGCTCGCTCTCGCTCGAGCCCAGGCGATTGGCAACAGCCGTGAGCTTCTGGACCGAATTGGGTTCGTACAGCAGCTCGTTACCGGGATCTTCGAGTGAATCCGCTTGTTCGAGTGCGCGCATGTGCACGAGGTACGAGTCGATGACAGCCGGAGGCACGTTGATCGCCTTGGCTAGTTCCTGGGTGCGCTCCTTCCTGCGACCCTCCTCCAGGGCCTCCAGCTGTGGCAGGAACCGAACGTTGCGAGCATGGGTGTATATCTGCATCGACGCGGGGCTGTGGTGGCCCACCAGCGACATGATGCGAGAGTCGTCCAGATCGGAGCTCTCCACCAGGCTCGAGATGAACTCGTGCCGTCCGTTGTGGGCGCGCAGGGTCTTCGGGATGAGTTTGTCTTTCTTCATGTCCCGCAGCGTGCCGGTGTACTGGATGGGGGTGAGCTCACCCTCCCTGCTGAGCGTCGGAAAAATCCATTCGCTGTCGGCGAACTTGTCGAAGTGGTTGATCGTGATGTCCTCCAGCTGCGAGGTGAGCAATGCCATCGCTGCCAGCGTGAGCGGCACCGTGCGCGGCATCCGCTTGTACTTGGTGTTCTTGAACACCACCCGTTGTTGGTCAAGATGTAGGTCATCCCAGCGCGCAGCAGCCCACTCTCCTGGGCGAGCGCCCGTCTCCCGCACGAGCAGGGCCAGTCGTGCCACGGCGCGGTAGCGGTATTTCGGGTGCGCGAGCTGGGTCATGAGGGCGCCTTGGTGCCCCTCGGGCATCCGCTTGACCGTGGGTTCAGCTCTGGGACGCTTGACGCCGATCGTGACGTTGGCCACCACCAGGTTGCGCGAGCGGCAAAAGTTCAGGACGGAGGAGATAGCCGCCACCGCGTTTCTGATGGTGTCAGGCGCTTTCCCGTCCTTGGTCTGCCTCACAATGAAGCCGTCGATATCCTCGGCGGTCAGCGACTTGACGGGGCGTGTTCCCAGTGCGTGGAGCGCAGGTTTGATGTGGGTTTCTTCCGAGCGCCGGGTATTGGCCTTTTTGTCCATGAACAGCCGGGACTCCTGGTACAGAGCCCAGGCCTCGTCTAAAGAGGGCCCTTTTGATTTTTTACCCGCTCCTGCTTTGGTGGACTCAAGGTAGCGTTGCTGGGCGGATTCAGCAGCCTGAAGGTTGTCGTATACTTCGTCTATAGCGAGTGAGGCTCGGCGGATCTGAAGGCGGAAACGGCCTGAGGGGAGTTGCTGGATGCCCATGTGCAGTGTGCAGGTTGTGCCGGTCTGGCGAGATTTCGCTGGTTCTGTGTGCAAACGTGTGCAATTTAAGCACTCTCGCTACCTGGAGTGGCGTAGAATCACGATGTTTTGAACATGTCAGCGGATTGAAAATCCGCGTGTCGGTGGTTCGATTCCGCCCCAGGCCACCAGATTCCTTTGCGGGAATAGCTCAGTTGGTAGAGCGCAACCTTGCCAAGGTTGAGGTCGCGAGTTCGAATCTCGTTTCCCGCTCCAGACGCCATGGTCCCGGAACCATGCAGCCAGACGCCCATCCCAGTGATGGGCGTTTTGCTTTCCGGGGATCGCTTTTTCCCGGTGCCCGCCGGAGAATGCCGCCATGAAAAACATACCCGCCCCTGTGTTGACCGGCCTGCTGGCCGCCGTAGCCGGTTTGGCCGTGCTGGCCTGGGTGCCATCGGCGGGCGCCCAGCAGGTGTACCGCTGTGAACAGGCCGACGGTCGCGTGGCCTACGCGGACACGCCGTGTCCGCGCAGCGCCCGTCAGGCCCAGGTGGATGTGGCGCCCAACACGGTCGACACCGCAGCCGATCGGGAGCTGATGCTCAAGCAGGAGAACGACCGCCTGCGGGAGCAGCTGCGCCGGGAGCAGGCCACCGCTTCAAGGCCTTCCACCGTGGTGGTGCAGAACGCGCCGCCGGCCGACCGGGTCAACACGCCGGATTGCCGCAAGGCCCAGGAAGCCTACGAGACCGCCGCGTCCGCCATGACCAACACCGAGGCGTTCATCGATGCCAAGCGCTCGGCGTTTTTCGCCACCTGCGGTCTGGCCGAGCCCGACCGCACCGTGGCCGCGCCGGCGCCGGTGATCGTGGTGCGCCCGCAAGGGCGGCCGCCGGTGGTTCCTCAGCCCCGGCCGCAGATCGACAAGTGCCCGTCCGGACCGGGCGATCTGCGCAACTGCGGCATCGTCAACGCGCGTGCCCGGGCCGCCGCGCAGGGCAAGCAGCCGCCACCGTTCTGAGGCGGACGACCCGCCGGTCCGGGGTCAGCGCCAGCCGGGTGCTTTCTTCAGCAGGAAGTTGAGCACCGGGGCGTCGGCCGGGCGCCCGTCGGCGGGACGACGGGTGCCCCGCAGTTCCAGTCCGCAGGCCGCCGGTTCGCCGATCCATACCGCATCGAGTGCGACGCCGTCGGCGGATTCGTCGAAGTTCGCCTCGCCATCCACCACATCGCCCGACAGCAGCGCTTCGCGGTCGTTGCCGGTGTCGGTGCGTTTCAGGCGCCCGCGCACGCTGCCCTCGTATTCGGGGTGCCGCTTGAACAGGACGGCGCCGGTGGAGACCGGTCGTTCGGCGGAGCCGTTCTCGGGCCAGAGGCTGAGCTGCCAGAGGCCGGAGAGCCGTGCCGGCTCCAGAGAGGTCGGTGTTTCGCAGGCCTGTGTCTGCGCCATCGCTGCCGGCAGCCAGAGGGCGAAGCAGGCGGCGGCGAGCCAGGCTGCTCGCGGAATGGGAAGGCTTGAAGGTCGGTTCATCGGGCAGAGGGATCGTTCTGGCGGTCGGCCTGTTCCCGCGCGCGCTGCGCAAACTCGGCCCGCAGCGCCTTGAGCTTTTCGCGCGGGTCCTCACGGGTGGTGGCCTGGTCGAGTGCCATTTCGGCAATGAAGCGGCTGGGGCTGCCGGGCACGCTTTCGCGGCCCTTCTTGCGCCGCTTGAGCCAGCTCACCGCCAGGGTGCGTTGCGCGCGGGTGATGCCCACGTACATCAGGCGCCGTTCTTCCTGCAGCCGCTGGGCCAGTGCCTCGGCCGGCAGGTCGCTGTCGGCCTGGTCGGTCTTGAAGGGCAGCAGCCCTTCGTTCACGCCCACCAGCATCACGTGCGGCCATTCCAGGCCCTTGGAGGCATGCAGGGTGGAGAGCGTCACCACGTTCTGGTCCTGCTCGCGTTCGGACAGGGTGGAGAGCAGGGCGATGGTCTGCACCACCTCCAGCAGGCTCTTGCGCTCGGCCTCAAGGGTGGCGCCGGCCTCGTCCTCGATCTGGCCGCCGCAGCGCCCGGCGACCCAGTCGCAGAAGTCGGTCACGTTGGTCCAGCGGGCGGCGGCGACCTTGTCGTTCTCCTCGCTGTCCAGCAGGTGCTGCTCGTAGCCGATGTCCTTCAGCCAGTCGGTCAGGAACTGGCGAGCGGCCTCATGCCCCACGGTGTGGCGGGCCCGGTATTCCAGATCGTTGATGCTGCGGCCGAACTCGTGCAGGGTGGCCACGGCGCGCGCCGGCAGTGCCGCGCCCAGCGAGCTGGAGAACAGCGCCTCGAACAGGCTGAGCTTGTATTGGGTGGCAAAGGTGCCGAGCTGCTGCAGCGTGGTGTGGCCGATGCCGCGCTTGGGGGTGGTGGCGGCGCGCATGAAGGCCGGGTCGTCGTCGTTGTTGACGATCAGCCGCAGCCAGGCGCAGAGGTCGCGGATCTCGGCGCGGTCGAAGAAGCTTTGGCCACCCGACACCTTGTAGGGGATGTTGGCCTTGCGCAGCGACTGCTCGAACGAGCGCGCCATGTGGTTGGCCCGGTACAGGATGGCGAAGTCGCGCCATTCCTTGTGCTGGCTGCTGGCGCGCAGGCTCTGGATGCGGGCCACGGCGCGTTCGGCTTCATGGTCTTCGTTGTCGGCATCCACCACCCGCACCGGGTCGCCTTCGCCGAGGTCGCTCCACAGCGTCTTGGGAAACAGCTTGGGGTTGGGGCCGATCACGTTGTTGGCCGCGCGCAGGATGGCGCTGGTGGAACGGTAGTTCTGCTCCAGCTTGATGACCTTGAGCTCGGGGAAGTCCTGCGGCAGGCGCTTGAGGTTGTCCAGCGTGGCGCCGCGCCAGCCATAGATGGACTGGTCGTCGTCGCCCACCGCGGTGAAGCGGGCGCGCTCGCCTACCAGCAGCTTGAGCAGCTCGTACTGGGTGGCGTTGGTGTCCTGGTATTCGTCCACCAGCACATGGCCCATCTTGCGCTGCCATTTGTCGCGCACGGCCGGGTGTTCGCTGAGCAGTTTCAGGGGCAGGCTGATCAGGTCGTCGAAGTCGACCGCCTGGTAGGCGGTCAGGCGTTCTTCGTAACGGACCATGATGGTGGCGGCCACGCGCTCGGTCTCGTCGCGCGCCTGCTTCAGGGCCTGGGCGCCGTTCAGCCCGGCGCTCTTCCAGGCGCTGATGGTCCATTGCCACTGCCGCGCGGTGGCGGCGTCGGTGGTACCGCCGCAGTCCTTGAGCAGGCTGGTGATGTCGTCGGTGTCCAGGATGCTGAACTGCTTCTTCAGGCCCAGCGTTTCGCCGTCTTCGCGCAGCAGCCGCACACCCAGGGCGTGGAAGGTGCAGATCAGCACCTTCCTGGCGTCGCGACCGACCAGCTGGCCGGCGCGTTCGCGCATTTCGGCGGCGGCCTTGTTGGTGAAGGTGATGGCCGCGATGCGGTCAGCCGCCAGGCCGGCCTGGATCAGGCGGGCGATCTTGTGGGTGATGACCCGGGTCTTGCCCGAGCCGGCCCCGGCCAGCACCAGACAGGGGCCGCCGAGGTGGTTCACGGCTTCGAGCTGTGCGAGGTTCAGGCCGGCGGACATCGGGGCTCTCGGGCAAAGCCTTCGATGATACCGGGGGGTGTCCGGCGCTGCTGAGACAATCCGGTCCGTGCTCAATGTCCTGCTCGTCACTTTTCCGTTCTTTGCGCTGGTGCTGGCCGGCTATGTCGCCGCCCGCCGCAAGATGCTGCCGCTGGAGGCCATTCCCGGTCTGAACGGCTTCGTGCTGTTCTTCGCGCTGCCCTGCATGCTGTTCCGCTTCGGCTCCACCACTCCGATCGCCCAGCTGCTGGACGCCGCCGTGTTCGGCGTGTACGCGCTGTGCGGGCTGCTGATGGTGGCGTTTGCGCTGGTGATCACGCTGAACGACCGCATCCGCTGGAACGACGGCGCGTTCGGCGCGCTGGTCGCGGCCTTCCCCAACACCGGCTTCATGGGCGTGCCGCTGCTGGCGGCGCTGCTGGGGCCGAACGCGGTGGGCACGGTGATCGTGGTGATCCTGGCCGACATGCTGATCACCTCGTCCTTGTGCATCGCGCTCTCGCGGCTGGATGGGGCCCAGGGCCAGGGCGTGCAGGCCATGCTGGACGCCGGGCGCAAGGCGCTGCGCGGCGTGCTGACCAACCCGATGGCCTGGTCGATCCTGCTGGGGGCGCTGGCATCGGCGGTCGATTTCCGCTTCCCGCTGCCGGTCGAGAAGACCGCCTGGCTGCTGGCCGACGCGGCGTCGCCGGTGGCGCTGTTCACCATCGGCGCGGTGCTGGCCCGTTCGCAGATGCAGGCCAACCACCCGATGCCGGTGTCGGACTATGTGCCGGTGGCGCTGATGAAGCTGTTCCTGCACCCGCTGCTGGTGCTGGGCGTGGGCATGGGGGCGATGCAGCTGGGTGTGCCGCTGCAGCCGGCGGCCCTGACGGTGATGGTGCTCACCGCGTCACTGCCGAGTGCCAGCAATGTGTCGTTGCTGGCCGAGCGCTTCGGGGCCGACAACGGCCGCATCGCCCGCATCATCCTGGTGTCGACCGCTGCCTCGTTCCTGAGCTTTTCGGCCGCGGTCAACCTGCTGACCTGATCCACCTCCGGTCTCCCGCCGCCCGGCTTCAGAGCGACAGCGGGTCCACATCCACCGCGAAGCGCAACAGCCCACGGGCCGCGGGGTCGCTGCGGCAGGCCAGCAGCAGCGGCTGCCAGGCCGCCAGGAAACGCTGCAGCACCGGCCGCGAGACGGCCTCCACCAGCAGCTGGGCGCGCTCTACATTCGCCACCCGCTGGATGGTCAGCGGCACCGCCGGGTAGAGGGTGATGTCGTCGGTGCCCGGCAGGTCGGCGGCGGCGCGTGCCGCCGCATTCAGGAACCCCTGGGCGGCTTCCTGGGTGCGGGCGTCGGCCCGCAGCAGCGCCTGGTGGGCGAACGGCGGCATGCCGGCGGCCTCGCGTTCGCCCAGCTCGGCGCTGGCGAAGCCGGCGAAGTCGTGCGTGCGGAGGTGGGTGAACAGGCTGTGGGCCGGGTGCCAGGTCTGGACCCACAGTTCGCTGCCCTCGCTGTGCTGCGCGTCGCGGCCGGCCCGCCCGCCGGCCTGCATCAGCAGCGCGAACAGCCGCTCGGGCGCCCGGTGGTCGCTCGCGAACAGGGCGGCGTCGGCGTTCAGGGCGGCCACCAGCGTGATGCGGCGGAAGTCGTGTCCCTTGGCCACCATCTGGGTGCCCACCAGCACATCCACCTCGCCGCTGTGCAGGGCATCGAGCTGGGCCTCCAGGGCGCCCTTGAGCCGGGTCGAGTCGGCGTCCATGCGGGCCACGCGCACCGGCGATCCGTCGGGCCGGCGCACCTCGGTCAGCAATTCGGACAGCTGTTCTTCGAGCTGTTCGGTGCCCCGGCCGACCGGTGCGATGTCCAGATTGCCGCAGTCCGGGCAGGCCCGTGGTACCCGGCTGGTGGTGCCGCAGTGGTGGCAGCGCAGGCTGCGGTCGATCTTGTGGAACACCCGGTACGCGCTGCAATGCGGGCACCCACTCTTCCAGCCGCAGGCGTGGCAGGCCAGCACCGGTGCGTAACCCCGGCGGTTGAGCAGCACCAGGCACTGTTCGCCGCGCGCCACCCGCTCGGTCATGGCCTGCAGCAGGGGCGGTGCCAGCAGGGCGCCTTTGGGCTGGTGGTTCATGTCGACCAGCCGCAGCCGGGGCAGGCGACCGCCGCCGATGCGGCCGGGCATGTCCAGCCGCCGGTAGCGGCCCTGCTCGGCGGCATGCCAGCTTTCCAGCGACGGTGTGGCCGAACCCAGCACCACCCGGCAGCCCTCCACCTTGGCCCGGTAGACCGCCAGGTCGCGCGCCGAATGGCGTGCGCCGTCCTGGCTCTTGTAGCTGGGGTCGTGTTCTTCGTCGACCACGATCAGCCGCAGACCGGGCAGGCTGGCAAACACCGCCATGCGGGTGCCCAGCACGATGCGCGCCCGCCCGGTGTGGGCGGCCAGCCAGCCGGCCAGCCGCTGTGCCGGCGTCAGGCCGCTGTGCAGGCAGACCACCGCACCGCTGCCGAAACGGGCTTCAAAGCGGGCCCGCAGCCGGGCCTCGAGCTGCGGCGTGAGGTTGATTTCCGGCACCAGCACCAGCACCTGGGCCTCGGCGCGGGCGGTCAGCTCGGCTTCGGCCGCCTGCAGATAGACCTCGGTCTTGCCGCTGCCGGTGGCGCCGAACAGCAGCACCGGCCGGTCCGCCGCCTGGATGCCGGCCAGCGCAGCGGCCTGTTCATCGTGCAGGACCCTGGGCGCATCGGTCGGGCCCGGGGCGCCCCCGACCGGCGAAGGTTTGGCCAGCCGCTTGAGGCGGCGCGCCAGCTGGGGGGCGTCGAGATCGCGCAGCGGCGGCGGCAGGCTGCCCAGGGCCACCTCGCCCATGCTGCGCTGGTAATACTGGGCGGCAAAACGCAGCAGCTGCAGCCAGCCGGCCGAGAGCGGCGGCAGGCCTTCCAGCACCCCCGATACCGCCCGGGCGCTGGCCGGGTCAAGCCCCTCTGGCGGGGACGTGGGGCAGTCGCGCACGATGCCCAGCACGTCGCGGGCACCCAACGGCACCCGCACCAGGGTACCGGCGGGCAGGGTGGTCGGGTGGCGGTAGCTCAGGACTTCCCCCAGTCCGCTGTGCACCGGGGTGGCCACCAGAACGCTGGGCCAGGCTTCCATGCTTAGGTCAAATACCTCACGCAGCACCGCGAAGTGTTCGCTAAGTGCTTGATTTTCAAACCCCTGCCGACATATCCAGAGCTTCTGTGGATAACTTTGTTGATAGTTCGTGTCCGACCCGGCAGAAGCCTTGAAAATCAAGGGCTTTCTTAGACTGCCTCCAAAATTGGCAATCTTTAAAGTCCAGCAAAATCAACAACTTAGGATTTTGTGGCCCGGCGGGGGCCGATCCTGATCCGGCAGCTGGCCCTGTCGCACCGCAGCACAAATTTTGTGCATAAGTAAGGACTGTCAAGTGCTTTTTTGGCCCATTTTTATGGTACGGGCCACGGTATCAGTTGCCGGCGCGCAGCCGGCGCGAGTGGCGGTGCACCGCTTCCACCAGCGCCGACACGTGTTCCGGCGGGGTGTACTGGCTGATGCCATGGCCCAGGTTGAAGATGTGGGTGGCGCCCTGGCCCTCACCCTGGTGCGGCTTGCCGAAGCTCTCGAGCACCTGTGCCACCTGGGTGTCGATGGCGGCCGGCGGCGCGAACAGCACGTTGGGGTCGATGTTGCCCTGCAGTGCCTTGCCCTGTGGGCCTTCGCCCACCAGGGCACGGGCGCGGCCGAGGTTCACCGTCCAGTCCAGGCCCAGGGCATGGCAGTCGAGCGACTTCATGTCGTCCAGCCAGAGCCCGCCGCCCTTGGTGAACACGAGGCGCGGGATCTCCACCCCCTCGTGGGTGCGGTGCAGCTGCGCCAGCACCCGGCGGGTGTAGGCCAGGCTGAAGTCCTGGAAGGCGCCGTCGGCCAGCACGCCGCCCCAGCTGTCGAACACCATGACGGCCTGCGCACCGGCTTCGATCTGGGCATTCAGGTAGGCGGCCACCGCGTCGGCGTTGATGGCCAGGATGCGGTGCATCAGGTCCGGGCGGCTGTACATCAGGGACTTGACCAGCCGGTAGTCGTCCGAGCCGCCGCCTTCGACCATGTAGCAGGCCAGGGTCCAGGGGCTGCCCGAGAAGCCGATCAGGGGCACCCGGCCGTCCAGCGCCCGGCGGATGGAGGTGACCGCATCGAACACGTAGCGCAGCTTGTCCATGTCGGGCACGGCCAGGGTGGCCACGTCGGCCTCGTTGCGCACGGTGCGGGCGAACTTGGGGCCTTCGCCGAGGGCGAACGACAGCCCGAGGCCCATGGCGTCGGGCACGGTCAGGATGTCGGAGAACAGGATGGCCGCGTCCAGCGGGTAACGCTCCAGCGGTTGCAGCGTGACCTCGGTGGCGTAGTCCACATTGGTCGCGAGTCCCATGAAGCTGCCGGCCTTGGCGCGGGTGGCACAGTATTCCGGCAGGTAACGGCCGGCCTGGCGCATGAGCCACACAGGGGTGTGGTCGGTGGCCTGGCGCAGGCAGGCCCGCAGGAAGGTGTCGTTCTTCAGGGGAGCAAAGGACATGGGCGGTTCCGTGACTGGGGGTATCCGGCCCATTATCCACACGGCCCGGGGCCGGCTTTGTCGCCTCAGGCGGCGCTGCCTTTGTATTTGATGGTGCAGCCGTACGGGCGGGTGGTGGTCTGGCTCAGCGGCTTGCCGGCAGCGATCTCGGCCATGGCCTGCTGGATGTAGGGCACCGCCTTGGCGATGTCCTCCACCCGGGCCGAGGCGATGCTGTCGATGCCGCCGGCGTACACCAGCACACCCTGCGCATTGACGATGTACATGTGCGGCGTGACGCGGGCGGCATAGGCCTCGCCGGTCTTGCCGCTCTCGTCCATCAGGGTCGCGGTCGGCGCCGCTTTCTGTTCGGCCATCCACTGACCCAGCCGGGCCGGCGTCAGATGGTCGGGGCTGCTCTCGGCGGTGGAGTTGATCGCCAGCCAGGCGATGTTCTTGCTGGCCGCGTCTTTCTGCAGCGACTGCATGTTGCCCTGGTACTGCTTCTTGACGAAGGGGCAGCCGGGGTTGGTCCACTCCAGCACCACCGGGCGACCCTTGAAGTCGGACAGCTTCACCGGCTTGCCGGCGGTGTCCATGAGGGTGAAGTCGGGGGCGGGCTGGCCGACGGTGGCGGCCGCGTGGGCGGACAGCGGGACCAGGCCGGCGAGCGGCGCGAGGGGCGCGAGCGGGGCCAGGGCACCAGCGATCAGAAAGGGACGACGTTGCATGTGACAGCTCCTGAAAAGAATCGTTGGAATGACACGTCGCCGGCCCGTCAGAGGGGAGCCAGCGCCGCGCGGACCTCCTCCACGCTCAGCACTTCGGACAGCACCACCGGGGCCTGTCCGTTCTTGTAGATCGCATACACCGGCACGCCGTTGCGGCCCAGACCGGCCAGCGCCTGGGTCACGGCCGGATCGCGTCGGGTCCAGTCGGCCCGCATCAGGGCCATGTTCTTGCCGGCCATGTCGGCCAGCAGGGAGGCGTCGGCCAGCGTGGTGCGCTTGTTGAACTGGCAGGTCACGCACCAGGCGGCGGTGAAGTCGACGAACACCGGTCGGCCTTCGGCCAGACGTTGCGCCTGCAGCTCGGGCGTCCAGGCTTCCCAGCCGCCGGCCTGCGCGACACCGGCGGCCGGCGCGTCGTCGACCGGCCGCACCACGCCGGGCCCGACCGACACCCCCAGCCACAGCAGGCCGGCCAGCGACAGGCCGCCCAGCACCAGCCGGCTGCGACCCTGCAGCTTCAGGGTCCACACCAGCAGTGCCAGCACCACCAGCAGCATCAGCAGGGCGGCTGCACCGTCGATGCCGGTCTGCTGGCCCAGCACCCACAGCAGCCAGACCACGGTGGCGAACATCGGAAACGCCATGAACTGGCGGAACCGTTCCATCCACGGCCCCGGGCGGGGCAGGGCGCGGGCCAGCGCGGGCGCCCAGCTGGCCGCCAGGTAGGGCAGCGCCATGCCCAGGCCGAGCACCGCAAAGATGGTCAGCGCCTGCCAGGCGGGCAGGGCAATCGCCAGGCCCAGCGATGCACCCATGAACGGCGCGGTGCAGGGCGAGGCCACGGCGGTGGCCAGCACGCCGGTCAGGAAAGCATCGCCGGTGGGGTGGCGGGCCTGCAGCGACGCCACCGAGCTGGGCAGCACCGAGCCGAACTCGAACAGCCCGGCCAGGTTCAGGCCGATGAGCGTGAACAGCACCGCCAGCGAGGCCACCACCGCCGGGCTTTGCAGCTGGAAGCCCCAGCCGAGCTGTTCGCCGGCCGCGCGCAGGGTCAGCAGCAGCGCGCCCAGGGCCAGGAAGGACAGCACCACGCCGGCGGTGTAGGCCAGCCCCTGGGCGCGGTGGCCCGAGGCGCCGGTGCCGGGGCGGGTGAACCCCATCACCTTGATGGCCAGCACCGGGAACACGCAGGGCATGAGGTTCAGGATCAGTCCGCCGATGAGTGCGCCCAGCAGGGCCGCGCCGAAGGTCAGGTTGCTGGCGGGCGACGCCGTGGCGGCTGCGGCCCGCGCCGCGTTGGCATCGAGCGCGGCCTGCAGCGCGGGCGACACCGCCGCCGGAAGCGGCGCAGGGGCGGGCCAGCTGCCCTGCACCGGCACTTCCATGCGCACGCCGGGCAGGCCCGGGCCTTTGCCCGGGGCATCGGCCTGGGCCACCACCAGCGCCATTTCGGCCGGCGAGTCGCTGCGGTGCGGCGAGAGCGGGATGCTGGCGGTCCAGCGTTCGCCGTCCCAGGCCTGGGTCCAGGCGGCGCCGGGCTCGATCACGCCCGGCGTTTCCGGGAAAAACTCCAGCCGCTGGCCGCGCAGCGAAGGCGGCAGGCCGTCCAGCACCACCTTCAGGGCGGTGTCGTCGGGCTGCAGCTGGCTGCTGCCGGCGGGCCGGTCGGCGGGCCGCGCCTGGCGGGCAGCGTCGAACGCAGCGCCGGCACCGGCTGCGCTGCCGTCCACCGGCAACCGCAGCTGGAAACGGCCTTCTTCGGGAATGCATTCCCGCCGGCAAACCAGCCAGGAAGCCTGCAGGCCGATGTCGATGGCGTCGCCCTGGAACTCCGGCCCGATGGTCAGCGTCACCGGCAGCAGCACGGTGCCGTCGTAACCGTAGTTGGCCAGGTTGCCGATCGGGAATTTGCGCGGCGTCGGCCAGTCGATCGGGCTGGCGCTCACGCCGGGCGGCAAGCTCCACTGAAGCTCGGTCGGCAGGCCGGAGTCGCCGGCGTTCTTCCAGTAGGTGTGCCACTCCGGCGCGTGGCTGATCTGCAGCCCCGCCTGCACCCGGGCGCCGGGGCGGGCGCCGGACGGGGCGTGCACCAGCAGTTCGGCCCGGGCCTGGGGCGACTCGACCACCGTGGGCGACACCACCCGGCTGCCGCCGGCCGCAGCCAGCCCCGGCAGCGACAGTCCGCCGGGTGCCGGTGCGGGGGGCAGGCCTTGCGCCGCTGCCAGGCCGGCGGCCAGCGCCGCCATGGCCAGCAGGGCATGCATCGCCCGCCGCCAGCCGGCAGGGGCGGCGGGGACGGCAGAGGTCGGGATCGGACGGAGGTCGGGCATGGAAACGGGAGGCATGAGCGAAGTCAGAGCGGGGCAGGCCGCGAGAGTTCCGCCGGTGGCCGGCGGCATACCGCCCGCACTATAAGATCTGCGGATGACGCCGAACCAGCCCGCCACCGCGCCGCCCAGCCGCTTCTGGGCCGACCTCGGGACCGACGATTTCGCCTCGCTCGACCTCGGCCGCACCATCGCCGTGCTGCCGGTGGCCGCCATCGAACAGCATGGCCCGCACCTGCCGCTGAGCGTGGACGCCGACATCGCCCGGGGGGTCCTGCAGGCCAGCCTGCCCCACCTGCCGGCCGATCTGCCGGCGCTGTTCCTGCCGCTGCAGGCGGTGGGCTTCAGCCCGGAGCACCGGGCCTTTGCCGGCACCCTGAGCCTGTCGGTCGACACCCTGGTGCGTCTGTGGACCGACATCGCCGAAGGTGTGGCGGCCAGCGGCGTGCGCAAGCTGCTGATCTTCAACACCCATGGCGGCCAGGTGGGCGCGCTGGACCTGGTGGCGCGCGACCTGCGCGCCCGGCTGGACATGCTGGTCTACACCAGCAGCTGGTTCAACCTGCCGCTGCTGGACGCTGCCGGACAGGATGTGATGGCCCGCTTCCCGGCCCACGAGCACCGCTTCGGCATCCATGCCGGCGAGATCGAGACCGCCCTCATGCTGGCCCTGCACCCCGAGCGGGTCCGCATGGACCGGGCCGAAAACTTCCGCTCCAGCAGCGAGCAGCGGGCGCGCGACTTCGAGCTGCTGGGCAACGGTCGCAGCGCCAAGCTGGCCTGGCAGACCCAGGACCTGAACCCCTCCGGGGCGGTCGGCAATGCGGCTGCGGCCACCGCCGCCAACGGACAGGCCGTGCTCGACGCAGCCGGCCGCGCCCTGGCCCGCCTGCTGACCGAGATCGACCGGCTGCCGCCGGACACGCTCAGGCGTAGGTGATCCACTCGGCCAGCGCCGGGTCGTCCAGGTGCGGCAGGGTGTTGTAGGTCAGCAGCGTGTGCCGCTTGGGGTTGAACTGGAACTCGGTCACCGCGCTGTTGCGGATGCGCATGTTCAGCTCGATGGTGGCCTCCGGGCTCATGCCCAGCACATGGCCCACCGCGGTCGAGATCGGCCCGCCGCTGGAGACGATCAATACCTTCTGGCCGTGGTGGCGGGCGCGCACATGGTCCAGTGCGCCGGTGATGCCGAGCACGAAATCCCGGTAGGTCGGCATGCCGGCCGGGCTCACGGTGCCGGCCATCCATTGCGTCAGGCCATCACGAAGCAGGCGGAAGTGGTGGCGGTAGAGCTCGGGGGTGTCGGGCCGGGCCAGCGGATGCGGGTGCACCGTGCGGATGACCGCATGGCTGTCGTATTCGTTCAGCCCTTCCCACACCAGCGGCTGCAGGTCCAGCCCGGCGCCTTCGGCAATGCCCCCCCAGGTCTGGGCATGGCGCCGCAGTGAACCCATCAGCACAGCGTCCGGCCGCCAGCCGCGCTGCGCCCAGTAGCGGCCCAGCTGTACCGCCTGCCGGCGCCCGAGTTCGCTGAGCTGGTCGTAGTCGTCGGCACCGAACGAGGCCTGGCCGTGGCGCACAAGGTAGAGCTGTCCCATGCGGCGGATTCTGGGTCAGTGCCGGTGCTGCGATTTGTCCCGGCAGCGACTGCCGCGTGCCGGCCGGCTGCGCCGCGAGACCCGGAAAACCTGCATTTTTCCCCTGCGAATGCTGGGTTGCACTGCTGAAAGCGTGTGCTTCAATGCGTGCATGTGCGCCTGCCCGGGAGTCCCCCTTGTTTGATCTCGTCACCCTGCTGTCCATGCGGGTGGCCATCGATGCGTTGATCGTGGCGGCCTTCTGGGCCCAGTCGCGCCGGTACCCGGGCATCGGCGGTCCGGGCTGGTGGGCGGTGGCGTCGTTCCTGTCCATCCTGGGTTCGGGCGGACTCTGGCTGCGCAGCACCGGCTCGGTCTTCTGGGCCATCGTGGTCGGGACCAGCCTGATCGTGGCGAGCGCCTTCGCCGTCTGGTTCGGCCTGCGCAGCTACCTGGGCCTGCCGGTGCGGCGCTGGCACCTGTTCCTGGCCTGGCTGGGTGTTTTTGGTGCCTTCTGCGCCCTGACCTACGGCGTGGACACCGCGCTGGGCCGCCAGATCGTGTTCTCCGCCACCGTGCTCGCCATCACCGTCGGCGGGCTGCGCGACCTGACCCGCGCCGAACGCGAGGCACCCCGCGTGCCGGAGCTGCGGGCGGTCCGGCTGATCACCCTGTTCGAACTGCTGACCGTCGTGGCCTTTGCCATCTCGGTGCCGCTGCTGCGCTACACGCCGGACGAGGTGATGCCGGTGTACCTGTTCATCTTCCTGATGACGCTGCTGGTGCGCATGGCGCTCTACAACGCCCTGGTGTCGCATCGGTTGCGCGTCGAGGGCGATCGGGCCCGCCAGACGCTGCAGGTCCGGGAGGCCGACCAGCGCGCCCTGATTGAAAACCTCGGCGCCGGCGTGATGGTGTTCCGGCCCGACAACACGCTGGCCAGCATCAACTCGGCCGCGCGCCGCTTCCTCGGCTGGGGCAGCGGTGGCGCCAACCCGGCCCTGCCGGAGCCGACCTCGGGAGGCCACACCTGGCAGCTGCTGGGCGAGGGCGGTCAGCCGATGCGCCGGCACGAGCTGCCCTTCGACCGGGTGCTGGCCACCGGCCTGCCGGCCCGCGACATCGTCATGGGTGTACCGGTGGGCGAGGGGGGCGAGATCCGCTGGGCCCTGTGCAACGCCTATCCCGAAAATGCCACCGATGGCGGCCTGCGCCATGTGGTGCTGACCTTCATCGACATCACCTCGCTGCGCAACGCGCAGGGCGAACAGAAGGCCCTGCAGGCGCAGCTGGCCCAGTCCCAGAAGATGGAAGCGCTGGGCACCCTGGCCGGTGGCGTGGCGCACGACTTCAACAACATCCTGGCCGCCATCCTGGGCAATGCCGACCTGGCCCGCCAGGACCTCGGCGAGGCCCACCCGGCCAGCCAGAGCCTGGACGAGATCCGCACCGCAGCGCGCCGGGGCCGCGAGCTGGTGCGGCGCATCCTGGCGTTCAGCCGCCAGCAGCCGCTCGAACTGGTGGACACCGATCTGGCCCTGGTGCTGGCCGAGGCCTGCGCCCTGCTGCGCGCCGCGTTGCCGCCCCATGTGGAACTGGTGCAGTCCAGCGGCGGCCCGGTGCCGCGCATCCTGGCCGACCCGACCCAGATCGGCCAGGTGTTCGTCAACCTCGGCACCAACGCGCTGCACGCCATGCAGTCCGGTGGCGGGCGGCTGGAGTTCCGCATCGACACCCTGCCGGTGCAGCACCCGGCGGTTCCGCCGGAGCTGGCCCAGGTGTGCCGGCAGCGCCGGGTCGATGCGGTGCGGGTGCAGGTGGTCGACAACGGGTCGGGCATGGACGAAGCGGTGCGCCGGCGCATCTTCGAGCCCTTCTTCACCACCAAGGCGGTCGGGCAGGGCACCGGGCTGGGGCTGCCCATGGTGCTGGGCATCGTGCAGTCCCATGGCGGCGCCATCGACGTGCAGAGCCGGCTCGGCAGCGGCACCACATTCACCCTGCTGTTTCCTGCCTCGGCGGCCGCTGATCGCGGCACAATGAACGCCGCCAGCGCCCGGACCGCGGTCGCGCCGACCGCCTCAGCCGTTCCTCCACCCCTACCGAACGCCACCGCAGCGATGTCCGACACCTCTTCAACGCCGATGCCCCATGTCCTGTACCTGGACGACGACGACACCCTGGTGTTCCTGGTGCGCCGGCTGCTGGAGCGCCGGGGTTTCCGGGTGACTGCGTTCACCTCGCAGAGCGACGCGATCGAGGCGGTGCGTGCCGATCCCCAGGCCTTCGACCTGCTCCTGACCGACTACAACATGCCCGGCATGTCCGGGCTGGACGTCGCCCGGGCGGTGCTGGCACTGCAGCCCTCGCTGACCGTGGCGGTGGCGTCGGGCTACATCACCGACGAAATGCAGGCCGAGGCCAAAGCGGCCGGCGTGCGCGAAGTGGTGTTCAAGACCGACGCGGTCGAGACCTTCTGCGAGGTTGTCTCCCGGCTGGTCCAGCCGGCTGCCTGAAGCCTGGCCACAACCGGTCTCAGCGGACCGCCGACGGGCAGGTCAGCAGCACGGTGCCCCGGGGCGTGCCGATCGATACGGCCAGCGCCGGCTTGCGGTGATCGGTGTCGAGCGGGCAGCAGGGCGACATGCCCAGCGTCCGCAGCGCAGACTGCACCGCCGCCCCGTGCGGACCGCCCAGGCGCAGGCTCTCCAGGTGCAGACCGGCTTCCGGCAGGCGGGTCGCCGGGTGGGTGGCGCCCCACTCGATCAGGGTCGGCAGCGCGCCATCGGCCAGCCGCCGCCCGTCATCGCGCACCGTGATGCGCCAGCTCAGCAGCCCTTGCGGGGTCGGCCGCGATGCTTCCAGCACCGGCCCGCGTTCCCAGCCTTCCCGGGTCAGCGCCGCCACCGCGGCATCGATGTCGGTCACCCGGGCCACCCAGTGGATCAGCTGTGGCCCGTGGCGGCGCAGCGAGGCCTGCAGATCGGCGTCGTCCAGATCGAACCAGCGCCGCAGCGGCGGCTGGCGCAGCGGGGAGGCGGCCGGGTCGATGGAGATGACCTCGAGGTAGACGTCGGTCGCTCCGCCCAGCCGCAACAGCCGGTTGTGGGTGCCGAACAGCGCATGCGCGCCGCCGGCGGCCGGCGTGACGCCCAGCACCGATTCGCACCAAGCCACGCCTTGTTCCAGGGTGGCCGCCCCCACCACCAGGTGATCGAGCTGCAGGCTCACAACGCCACCCGGCCCTGAACGCAGGTGACCGACTCGCCGCCGATCCACACCGTGCCGTCCGGCACCTGTTCCACATGCACCCGGCCGGCCCGGTTCAGGGCTGTGCCCTGTGCGGCCACATAGCGTTGCGGTGCCCGCCCGCTGCCGATCAGCCACTGCGCCAGCGCGGCGTTCAGGCTGCCGGTGACCGGGTCTTCGGTCAGGCCATTGTTGCCGGGGAAGAAGGCCCGGACCTCGAACAGCGAGTCCAGGCCGGCGGCCTGCGCACCCACCACGCCGACCTTGCCGCGCGGGCCCACCACACCGATGTCCAGCCCCGCCAGCACCGCCGGGTCGGGTCGCAGCGCCAGCACCTGCTCCGCGCTGCCGAGCATGACGGCCCGCCATCCTGGCCCGTTGTCGCACCAGCTGTGGGCCACGATCTCGCGTCGGTCCACGCCCAGGCCACGGGCGATTAGGGCGACATCGGCCTCGTCGAGCGGACCGTCGCGGCGCAGCGGCGGGGCGGCAAAGGCCAGACGGGAGCCGTCGATGCGGATCGGCACCAGCCCCACGCCGCATTCCTGCACCAGGTGTTCGCCCCGGGGCCGGCCACCGGCCTGCAGCCACGCGTGCGCCGTGCCCAGCGTGGGGTGGCCGGCAAACGGCAGTTCTCGCCCGGGGCAGAAGATGCGCACCCGGTAGTCGGCCTCGGGCACGGTGGGCGGCAGCACGAAGGTGCACTCCGACAGGTTGGTCCAGTCGGTGAAGGCCTGCATGGCCCCGGTGTCGAGGCCGGTGCCGTCCAGCACCACGGCCAGGGGGTTGCCCTGGTAGGGCGTGGCGGTGAAGACATCCACCTGGGCAAAGGCACGACCGTTCAGGGTCGTGGCAGGGTTCGGGTTCATGCGGTCACTCCGGGGGTCATGGGGCGGGCCACCGGGACGGCGGCCGGGCGGGGCAGCGCTTCGCGCACGGCGGCAGCCAGCGCAGCGATGCCCGAGCGTATCTGCTCTTCGCTGGCCGTCACAAAGCTCAGGCGCAGGGTGCGCGGGTCGGCCTGTCCGGCATGGAAGGCAGCCCCCGGCACATAGGCCACGCCCCGCGCCACCGCCTGCGGCAGCAGGGTGGTGGCGTCGAGCCCGGGCGGCAGCTTCAGCCACAGGAACATCCCGCCCCGGGGGGCGTTCCAGTGCACACCCAGGTCGGCCATCTCGGCCGACAAGGCATCCAGCATGGCCCGGCATTGCCGCTGGTACAGGGCCCGCACGGCGGGCACATGGCGGTCCAGGAAGCCGTCCTGGAGCACCTCGAAGGCCAGCCGCTGGTTGAAGCCGGGGGTGTGCAGATCGGCCGCCTGCTTGGCCTGCAGCAGCTTGGGGAAGAGGGCCTTCGGCGCCACCAGATAGCCCAGCCGCAGGCCGGGCGCCAGCACCTTGGAGAACGAGCCGAGGTAGAGGCAGCCGTCCGGGTGGCGTGCGGTCAGGGGGGCCGGCGGGGGCTGGTCGAACCAGAGTTCGCCGTAGGGGTTGTCCTCGACCAGGGGCAGGCCGATGCGCGCTGCCTGCTCCACCAGCGCCTGGCGGGCCGACTCGCCCAGGGTGCGGCCGGTCGGGTTCTGGAAGTTGGGCAGCACATACATGAACCGGGCACCCGGGCCGCGCACCGCCAGATCGGCGAGGTCGGGGCCATCGTCGGTGCAGGCCACGCCCTCCACCTCCGGCTCCATGGGCGCGAAGGCCTGCAGGGCACCGAGGTAGGTCGGGGTCTCCACCAGCACGCGGCTGCCGGCATCGATCAGCACCTTGCCCACCAGATCGAGCGCCTGCTGGCTGCCGGTGGTGATGAGGACCTGCGCCGGGTCCACCGCCCAGGGCAGGTGGCGGGCCACCCATTCGCGCAGGGGCTCATGGCCTTCGCTGGCGGCGTATTGCAGCGCGGCGGGGCCGTCGCGCTCCAGCACCTCGGCGCAGGCCCGGGCAAAGGCATCGACCGGGAAGGTCCGGGGCGAGGGCAGGCCGCCGGCCAGGCTGATGATGCCGGGCTGCCCGGTGAGCTTGAGGATCTCGCGGATCACGGACGGGTTCATGCGCTCGGCGCGGCGCGCCAGGGTCCAGGGGGTGCTCATGCGGAGGTCTCCTTGCGGGGGGTGACGGAATCAGGTTCGGGGGCAGGACGCTGGGCTCGGCGGCCGGCCAGCACGGTGGCCACCACTGCGAGGCCGAACACCAGCGTCAGCCCGTCGATGGACTCGCCCAGCAGCGGCACCGCAGCGGCCATGCTCAGGAAGGGCTGCAGCAGCTGCAGCTGGCTCACCCGCAGCGCCCCGCCGAGGGCCAGCCCCCGGAACCAGGCGAAGAAGCCGGCCCACATCGAGAACACCGCCACGTACAGCAGGGCCAGCCAGGCCGAGGGCGGCACCGGCTGTTCCGGCCAGGTGAGCAAGGCGCCAGGCAGGGTCAGCGGCAGGGCCATCACGCAGACCCAGCTGATGACCCGTTCGGCCCCCAGCGCCGGCGTCACCTGGGTGCCGCCGACATAGCCGACCGAGGCCGCCAGCACCGCACCGAGCAGCAGCAGGTCGGCCCAGGCCAGATCGAAACCGCCGGACTGCACCGCCCGGATCAGGCTGTAGGCCACCACCAGCGCGCTGCCTAGCGCGGCGAACATCCAGAAGCCCAGCCGTGCCCGCTGGTGCAGCAGCCACGCAGCTGCGGCGGCCGTGGCCAGCGGCAGCAGCGCCGTGATGACGGCGGCATGGCTGGCGGTCACATGGCGCAGCGCCCAGCCCAGCAGCAGCGGGTAACCGATCACGTTGCCCAGCAGCGACAGCCCCAGCGGGCGGCATTGCGCGGCGGTCGGCCGCGGTGCGCGCACCCAGGCCAGGTAGGCCAGCGACAGCAGCCCGGCCAGCGCGGCCCGGGCCCAGGTCACGAACCAGGGCGACAGGGCGGGCGCCTCGGCGCTGCCGGTGGCCAGTCGGGTGGCCGGCAGCGTCAGGGCGAACACCGTGACCCCCACCAGCCCCAGCCACCAGCCGAGGCGTGCGTCGGCGGCGGAAGGTGGTGCGGCAGGCAAAGCGGTGGTGGTGCTGTTCATGCCGTCACTGTAGCCAGACCAACCAATACACAAGCAGTACAGTTGCGACATCACTTCCGAATCTGTATGGTCTGCATGCGCCATACACCCGACCCGCCCATGCTCACCAAGACCCTTGCCCAGTCGCTGTCCGAACAGCTCGCCGACCGGTTGGCCCACCGCATCCGTGACCGCCTGCTGGCGCCGGGCGCCCGCTTGCCGTCGGTGCGGGAATGCGCCCGGCTGCAGGGGGTGAGCCCGTCGACGGTGGTGTCGGCCTATGACAAGCTGCTGGCGCAAGGGCTGATCGATGCCCGCAAGAACCGCGGCTTCTTCGTGCGCGAACCGCGTGCGGCGCGGGCCGAGCCCCCGGCCGCTGCCCGGCGGGAACAGCCGGTCCAGATCGATGCCACGGCCCTGATGCGCGGCATGTTCCACCGGGTCAGCGACAAGCCGCAGCCCGGCATGGGCGTGTTCCCGGCCGACTGGCTGGAAACCACGTTCATGCCGTCGGCGGTGCGGAAGTTGACCAGCGCCAAGGCCATCAACGAGGTGTCGCTGCACTACGGCGAGCCGGCGGGGGACGCCGGTCTGCGCATGGCGCTGGCCCGCAAGCTGGGTGACATGGGGCTGCCGCTGGACGCCGGGCAGATCGTCACCAGCGTGGGCGCCACCCATGCGCTGGACATCATCAGCCGGACCCTGCTGCGGCCGGGCGACCCGGTCATGGTCGAGGAGCCGGGCTGGGCGGTGGAATTCGCCCGGCTCGCCGCGCTGGGCGCCCGTGTGCTGCCGGTGCCGCGCGGGCCGGACGGCCCCGACCTGGCGACCATGGCGCGCTACTGCGTGGCGCACCGGCCCAAGCTGTATGTGAGCGTCAGCGTGCTGCACAACCCGACCGGCCACTGCCTGTCCCCGGCCAGCGCCCATCGGTTGCTGCAGCTCGCCGCACACCACGATTTCCATGTGGTGGAGGACGACACCTACAGCCACCTGGCACCGCCCCATGCCACGCGCCTGTGTGTGCTCGACGGCCTGCAGCGCACCCTGTACGTGGGCGGCTTCGCCAAGGTGCTGGCGCCGAACTGGCGCGTCGGTTTTCTGGCGGCACCGGCCGCGCTGGTGGAGCCGTTGATCCACACCAAGATGCTCAGCACCCTGACCACGCCGGCCCTGCTGGAGAAGGCGCTGGCCCTGTGCATCGAGCAGGGTCAGCTGCGGCGCCATGCCGAGCGCCTGCGTGCCCGGCTGGATGTGGCCCGCGCCCGCAGCGTGCAGCTGGCCCGCGCGGCCGGATGCCGGTTCGTGGCCGAGCCGGCGGGTCTGTTCGGCTGGGTCGACACCGGCGTGGACACCGACGTGCTGGCCCAGCGCTTGCTGGACGACGGCTACATGATCGCGCCCGGGGCGCTGTTCCATGCCGGTCGGCAGCCCTCCACCCTGATGCGGATCAACTTCGCCACCACGCAGGATGCCGCCTTCTGGCGCGTCTACAGCCGTCGCGTGGCCGAGTTCTGATCCTGGCAGCCGCCGGGGGCCGGCTCAGAGCCCGCCCAGTTCCTCCAGCCGTTCGGCGGCCGCCATCCACGCCTCCTCGACCTCCGCATGCCGTCGGGCCAGTTCGGTTGCCCGTGCCGGATCGGTGGCGTAGAGGTTGCCGCCGGCGAGCTGGCGGTCGATGTCGGCCTGCTCCGCTTCCAGCGCCGCCATCCGGGCCGGCAGCGCTTCCCGCTCGCGCTGCTCCTTGTAGCTGAGCTTGCGGCGCTGGGGAGCGGCACTTGCGCTGGTCTCGGTCCCACCGGTGGTCACCGGAGCGGCCGCCGGGGGCGGTGCTGCCGGACTGGCGGCTGCCCGTGCCGCGTCGTCCTGCCGCTGCAGCGCGGCCGATCGGGCCGACTGGGTCAGCCAGTCCTGCACGTCGCCCACATACTCGCGCCAGCGGCCACCCCCCTCGGCCACCAGCGTGCTGGTGACCACGTTGTCCAGGAAGCGCCGGTCGTGGCTGACCAGAAACACCGTCCCCTCGAATTGCTGGAGCAGGTCTTCCAGCAGGTCCATCGTCTCGATGTCGAGGTCGTTTGTCGGCTCGTCCAGCACCAGCACATTGGCCGGCCGTGCAAACAGCCGGGCCAGCAGCAGCCGGTTGCGCTCCCCGCCCGAGAGCGTGCGCACCGGGGCATTGGCCCGGGCCGGGGAGAACAGGAAGTCACCCAGATAGCTCTTGACATGGGTGCGGCGGTTGCCGATCTCGATCCACTCGCTGCCCGGGCTGATGAAATCCTCCAGCGTGGCTTCCAGGTCGATCTGGTCGCGCATCTGATCGAAATACGCCACCTGCAGGTTGCTGCCGCGCCGCACCGAGCCGCTGTCCGGCTGCAGCTCGCCCAGGATCAGTTTGAGGAGCGTGGTCTTCCCCGCGCCATTGGGGCCGATCAGTCCGACCTTGTCGCCGCGCAGGATGGTGGTCGAAAAGTCCCGCACGATGGCGCGCGGCTGCCCGTCCGGTCCCGGGTAGGAAAGATTCACCTTCTCCAGCTCGGCCACGATCCGGCCGCTGGAGGCTCCGCTCGCCACCTCCAGCCGTACCTTGCCGACCGCATCGCGGCGTTGTGCACGCTGCTCCCGCAGACGCTCCAGCCGGGTGATCCGCCCTTGGGCACGGGTCCGTCGCGCCTCCACGCCCTTGCGGATCCAGACTTCCTCCTGTGCGAGCAGCTTGTCCGCCCGGGCATTGATCACGGCCTCCTGCGCCAGCTGCTCTTCCTTCAGCACCTGATAGCGCGCGAAGTTGCCCGGGTAACTGTTCAGATGCCCCCGGTCCAGCTCCACCATCCGCGTCGCGATCCGGTCCAGGAATGCGCGGTCGTGGCTGATGGTCACCACGCTCCCGGTGTACGCCAGCAGCAACTCCTCCAGCCACTGGATGCTGTCCAGATCCAGGTGGTTGGTGGGCTCGTCCAGCAAGAGCACATCCGGCCGGCTGACCAGCGCCTGCGCCAGAGCCACCCGCTTGCGGTTGCCGCCTGAGAGCGAGCCGACCACCGCTGCGCCGTCCAGATGCAGCCTGTCCAGCGTTTCGTTGACCCGCTGCTCCCAGTTCCACGCATCCAGGGCCTCGATCCGGCTCTGCAACGCATCCAGATCGACACCAGCGGGGTGCGCCAGGTACAGATCACGCGCCTCCCGCGCGTCCCGCAGCCCTTCGCTGGCCGCCTCAAAGACAGTGGAGCCCAGATCCAGCGTGGGTTCCTGCGGGACATAAGCAATGCGGACCCCGCTCTGCACCGAGATGTCGCCATCGTCGACCTTGTCGCAACCCGCAAGAATCTTCAGCAGGGACGACTTGCCGGTCCCGTTGCGCCCGATCAGCCCGACCCGCTCCCCGCTCTCGAGGGAAAAGTCGGTGTGGTCCAGCAGCGGCACATGGCCAAAAGCCAGCTGGGCCCGCTGGAGGGAGATGAGAGCCATGGGGATCCTGTTGGTGACGGCCTTGCCTGCATACAAGAAGAGGCCTGGCCGGAGATGACTGACCTTCACCCGCGTTGGAGCGCCGACGAAAGACACGGCCCCGATTATCAAAGACGGCGGAAAGCTCGGCCTGCAGGGAAGACGGCGCTCCCCGCGGCGTGCTCGACCCACCTGTGGCCCAGGAACGATCTACTCGGTGCTGGCAACGCCAAGCGCGACCTGCACAACTTTTTTTACGGAGCTTTGACAGGAGGCCAAAATCTGGCATATACTGCAGGGCTTCGCTGATCACAACGTAGCAGACAAAGCGGCAAACGCCGCATCCGCAAGGAATGTCTGCACTGCAAGACTGGCGAAGGCCGATGCAGATCGGAGTGCTGAAAAAACTTCTTCAAAAGTTTTGACAGCGACGAAAAATCTGTGTCATAATACGAGGCTCTGCTGATCGCAGCGGGGCGCAAGACAAGACGGTGAGCTGAAGCTGACCGGTGTCTTGAGGATC
>Ga0208243_1000257_pt1 | contig 36240 bp, 29 predicted proteins | sample Subbio2Aug_QV12A_FD_184826 | JGI IMG/M metagenome (GOLD analysis project Ga0208243, IMG submission 184826) | Serpentinite rock and fluid subsurface biosphere microbial communities from McLaughlin Reserve, California, USA - CR12Aug_QV12A (SPAdes) | ecosystem: Environmental > Terrestrial > Deep... | reverse complement strand
TTGGCGCCGTCAAGGAAAGAATTGGTAATCATTTGCGCATGCGGTCCGCCGTAAACATACACTAAAACCGGATATTTTTTAGATGGATCGAAATGACTTGGTTTGATCAAACGCGTGTATAAATCGGTTGTCCCGTCGGCTGACTTTATGGTTTTGATGTCGGCTGTTCCGATTTCGTAACCGTCGTATTTATTCGGACTCACCAAAAGGGTTTTGGCTTTTAGGTTCTTGTCGTACAACAACGATTTTGATGGCGTGTCGTGATTGGAAAATTCGTCAAAGAACCAATTTCCGTCGGCACTCGGCACTACGTTGTGAACACCTTGGTCTTTGGTGATTAGGGTTTGTTTGCCTTTTAAGTCGACTTTGTACGCCAACATATTGGTCGGGTTGGGTCCGGTGGCTTTAAAATAAATTTCTGTTCCGGCTGTATTGGTTCCAATGATATCGCGAGTTACAAACTGGTTATTGGTCAACTGCTTAATCAATTTACCTTCTAAAGTGTAGTAATACAAGTTTTGGAAACCGTCTTTTTCGCTAAACCAAACAAAGTTATTCGATTTGGCATTTGGGAAAAATGCTTCGTGTTCCGGTTCCACCCAACGTGGATTTTTTTCGTTTAAAATGGTTCTGATAAAGGCTCCGGTGTTGGCATCATATAGGTTTAGGCTCATGTCGTTTTGACCGCGATTCAATTCGGCTATCAAAACATATTTTTCATCGGGTGTCCACGATAAGTTGGTTAAATAGTCGTCTTGATTTCCTTTTGGAGCAATGAAAACAGTTTTACCTGTTGCTACATTGTAAATCCCAACGCGTGGTTTTTCGCTTTTTTGACCAATCATCGGGTATTTGATGTTGACCAATTTGCCCGGTGTTTCAGTGATGTCTAACAAAGGATAATCGGCTACTTCAGTTTCGTCTTTTTGATAGAAAGCCAAATAGGAAGCTTTAGGCGACCAAAAAATACCGCCGCTGATGCCAAACTCGTTTCTGGCAATCGATTGTCCTGATACGATACCTTTATTGGTTTCGTTGGTTACGGTTATTTTTTCGCCTTTGCTGTTGACGAAGTATAAGTTATTACCTTCGGTAAAAGCTAAGTTGACTTTGTTGTTGTCGAAAGTGGTATTTTCAGCTGTTTCCGGTACTTGTAATGTTTGTTTTCCGGTTTTGGTGTTTACATTATAGGTGAAATATTTACCGTTTTCAGTCACTATAAAAGTGTTGGCATCTAGCCATTGCAATCCAAAGAAGTTTTTCAATTTGGTACCTAAGGCAGTATTAATATCCGCTAAAGAAACCAATTCACTAGCGGTATCATTGGTGGTGGAAGCCGATTTCATTTTGGTCCAAGCATCGGTGTAAAAGACATATTTGTTGGTGTTTGGTATCCATTGAAAACCGGTTAAACCATCGGCTCTGAAGGCACGACCTTGTTGCAATACGGCTTCTTCTAATGTTATTTTTTTCTTTTGCGCTTGCATAGACAATGCCATAAACAAGCTGAGGAAAAGGATAATTTTACGGTTCATGAAGTAAAGTTTTTGTTGACCGTAAATGTATAAAAAAAGGATAATCTTTACTTAGAATTATCCTTTGTTTATGATGTCGTTAACGATTTTCAAATGATGATTGGTGTGTAATTGCAGAAACCAAACCGATGCCTTCAGATTTAAATCACCGAAATATGGATGTGTAAAGTAGCTGTTTTTAGGCAGACTATTAAGGAGTTTGATGTTTTGTTGCGCTTTACTCAGTTTGTTTTTTAAATCTTCCATCGTATTAAACTCTGCTGGTCGAACTTGTTTTGGCGCTTTGGCTTTGCCTCTTGGTATACTGTTTCTCAGTTGAATGTAAGTGCGTTTCCAATTGAGACGCCATTGGTAGTGGTTAGGGTTCGATTGCGCTAATTGAGTGATAATGCCATTAATGACCAATAAGCTATGGTCTAATTGCCAGCCTACTGTTGCTTGAGAAATGGTCGTATTTTGTTTTTCCCAATAGGGTATTGCATTTTCTATTTGGGATAATAAATCGTTTAATTCTTTCATTATGATTGTATTCAAAAAAATCCCAAACCTGATTGGATTTGGGATTTTTATTAATGAACCTTTTATAAATTGCCGCCTTCGTTTTCTTTGTCTAAGTATTCCTGAACTATTTCGATGGCGTTGGTCACTACATCACTTAAAGCGGTGATAAAAGTGCCTTCTTGAGCGCTGTTGATGGCGTGTTTGATGGCTTCTACTTCTTTAGTAATAATTTCGTGTGTAACGTTTCTACCGGAAGCATTAATGCCTTCCATAATTAATCCGATGATTTCTTCTTCGGTTCTGCCGCGCAAGTGTTTTTCTTGTCGAATGATGATATGGTCAAACATACGAGCGGCGATAGTAGCGCATTCGCGAATGTCTTCATCACGACGATCACCTACACCGGCAATGATTCCGATTTTTTTACTGGCTTCAACAGTAGATAGAAATTCTTCCACGCCACGATAGCCGGCAGGATTGTGTGCAAAATCGATAAGAACTTTGAACTTTTTGAAGTCGAATATGTTCATACGTCCCGGAGTTTGCGCGGCACTTGGGATAAAGGTTTGCAGCGACAAACTGATGTCTTCCGTTTTGAATCCCCATAAATAACTGGCTAAAGTTGCTGCCAACGCATTAGCAATCATGAATTTGGCTTTTCCGCCTAAGGTTAATGGTACGTGAGTAGCGCGTTCCACTCGGATTTTCCATTCGCCTTTTTTGATGGTGATGAAACCATTTTCATATACCGCCACGATTTTACCTTCCTTAGCAAACTTTTGTACCGTTGGATTATTTTCATCCATACTGAAGTAGGCGATATTACAACTTAGTTCGTTGGCTATTTTCAAGCATTGTTCGTCTTCGGCATTGAGAATGGCCCAACCGTCTTTTTTTACCGAGCGCACTACTACGCTTTTTACGCGCGCCAAGTCATCTAAAGTATGAATGTCGGCTAAGCCTAAATGGTCTTCCTGGATATTGGTAATGATGGCTATGTCACAGCGGCTGAAGCCTAAACCGGCTCTAAGTATTCCGCCACGAGCTGTTTCTAAGACGGCAAATTCTACCGTTGGGTCTTTTAAGATGTACTCGGCTGATAATGGTCCGGTAGTGTCACCTTTTTCCATCATGTGGTTTTGGATGTAAATCCCGTCGGAAGTGGTGAATCCTACTTTGTAACCGTTGTTTTTTACAATATGTGCGAGCAATCGGGTAGTGGTGGTTTTACCATTGGTTCCGGTTACGGCTATAATAGGAATGCGGCTTGGCTTACCCGGAGGATACAACATGTCGATTACCGGTGCAGCCACGTTTCTTGGTAAACCTTCACTCGGTGCTAAGTGCATTCGGAAGCCCGGAGCGGCGTTGACTTCCAAAATACAACCGCCATTTTCCTTGAGCGGTTGTGTTAGGTTTTCCGCCATAATATCGATACCGCAAATGTCTAAGCCGATGACTCTGGAAATTCTCTCGCACAAGAAAATATTTTCCGGGTGCATCATGTCGGTTACATCTATAGACGTTCCTCCGGTGCTTAAGTTGGCGGTTGATTTTAAATAGACTATTTCCCCGTTTTTCGGAACAGTATCAACCGTATAATTTAGTTTTTCCAATAAATCTAAAGTATCGCGGTCAACGTCAATTTGGGTTAATACGTTTTCATGTCCGTAACCTCTACGCGGATCACGATTGGTTTCATCGATGAGTTGTTGGATGGTTTGTTTACCATCGCCTATTACGTGTGCCGGTTCGCGTTTGGCTGCGGCTACTAATTTGTTGTCGATGACCAACACTCGGAAATCGAATCCGGTGATGAATTTTTCCACGATAACGCGTCGGCTGTATTTTTTAGCATATTCTAACCCGGCGACAGCATCTTCCCATGTGACTACGTTGATCGAAGCACCTTTGCCGTGATTCCCATCCAGTGGTTTGATTACGATAGGGTAACCGATTTTTTTGATGGTGTTTTCCAAATCTTCTTCGTCCACACAAATACTGCCGCTGGCTACCGGGATGGAGGCCAAGTCGAGCATGCGTTTGGTTTCTTCTTTGTTACAAGCAATATCAACGGCTATGTTACTCGTTTTACAAGTGATGGTCGCTTGGAATCGCATTTGATTGACGCCGTAACCCAATTGTACTAGGGAATTAGTGCCTAAACGAATCCACGGAATATCACGGGCAACGGCTTCGTCTACGATACTTCCTGTGGAAGGACCGAGGCGCACACGTTCCCGAATTTCACGCATTTTTTGGATGTCGGCTTCCACATCGTAATCGGTGCCGGCAATTAACGCTTCGGCTATGGCGACTGAACTTTCGGCGGCAAACATCCCAACGCTTTCTTCGGTGTAGCTGAAGACCACATTGTAAATACCGGGCGTTTTGGTTTCTCGGGTTCTTCCGAAACCGGTTTCCATACCAGCTAAGGTTTGAATTTCTAGAGCGATGTGTTCGATAACATGTCCCATCCAGGTGCCGCGTTCGATGCGGGAAAAGAAACCGCCACGAACGCCTTCGGAGCAGCGGTGCTCAATCATAGTGGGAAACATGGCTTCTATGCGTTCGCGAAAACCTTCGATTTTGTTGGTGGGAAATTGTTCCATTTCCTCTAAGTCTAAACGCATTTGGATTAATTTTTTGCGTTGTACACTCCAAAGATTCGGTCCGCGTAAAGCTTGTATTTTTAGAATTTTCATAAAGTAGAAGGAATTGTAATGTGATTGTGTAATGATTTTGTTAAAAATAGGAAATAATTGTTTTTATCCGACACTTTTTTTAAACAAAACCTAAAAAAGAAATTTGAGTGTTTTTGTTTTGCTTTTTAAATCTGATAGTCAGTGTTTTAAGTTTACAGATACAAAAGGCCATAACTTTTTAGCCCCGATGGAAGTGTCACCTTGTAGAACGGACAGCGGGAATATGGACGGCTAAAATGCCCGAGCCTTTACGCTCCGACAAATTCGGCTATTTGTTGGTACAGCGCTTTATCGTGCATGCTGTGGCCCAAGCCTTGGGTTTCGATGTAGATGGCATTTTTCCAGGCTGCGGCGTATTGGCGGCCTTCTTCAACTTTGATTACCGTATCGTCTGCATCGTGGGCGATGATGGCTTTTTGGGTGAAGTTTTGGGCAAATAAATGTCCGGCAAAATCGTTGATGTGGATGTTGAACTTTTCGTGATAATATTGTTCCAAACGATTTTGCACTTTTTTGTTCAGGCTCAATAAGTTGATGAAGTTGTCGCTTATTTTTTTAAAGCTGGACGGCGCGCCTAACAAGACGATTTTATCAATTTGGTCGTTAGGATATTTGTTTAAATAAAAAGCTATAGCAGCGCCACCGATAGAGTGACCGATTAGGGTTTGGGGTTGGTGTTTTTGGATGAGCAGGTGGATGAATTCGGCATAACGCGGTGCGTTGAACTCTTTGCCGGTACTTTGTCCGTGAGCAGGCGCATCGATGGCAATGATGGTTTTGCCTAGAGGTTTTAGGTATTGCAATAGTTTTTTCCAACGAGAAGCATTGCTTTCCCAGCCGTGTAATAGGAGAATGATTTCGGCATTGCCCGGCCAAGTGTAGACTTGGAAATTTTCGCCGTCGTAGTTTAGTGTTTCTTGTTCGGCGCTTTGCAGTGTTTTGGGGAGTTTTCCGTTTTTGATTTTGCCTTTTCGGGGTTGGCTGAAAATGGTATAGGCGATTTGCTTGGCTTTTTCAGGATTAAAAAAGCTGATGAGGTTGATGTACAAACCAACCAATTTGGTGATGATGAAATATTGGATTTTCTTCATAAAAAAATCCCGAACGGGTCGGGATTCCTTATTAAAAGTTAGCAAATAAAGCTTGCATTTTTTCTCTTTCTTCCTGAGCTAAGGATGCATCGACTAAGATTCTTCCTGAGTGCTCATCGGTGATGATTTTTTTGCGAGCTGCAATTTCCACTTGCGTTTGCGGTGGAATGGTAAAGAAAGAACCGGCTGAGGCACCACGCTCGATAGATACTACGGCCAAACCGTTGCGAACGCTGGAACGGATTCTTTTGTAAGCCGCTAACAAACGCTCTTCGATTAACGCCTCAAACTCGGCTGATTTTTCCATCAAGAAGTTTTCTTCTTTTTGGGTTTCGGCCATGATATCGTTTAATTCTGCTTTTTTGTGTTTTAAGTGCGCTGTTTTTTGTTCCAAACGCTCTTTAGAAGAAGCGATTACTTCTTTTTTGTGTTCGATAGAAGCTTTTAATTCTTTGATTTGTTTTTCAGCCAATTGGATTTCCAATTCTTGGAATTCCACTTCTTTGGTTAACGAGTTGAATTCTCTGTTATTGCGAACATTTTTTTGTTGTTCGGTGTATTTTTTAATGGCCGCTTGATGCTCTTCAATAGCACTTTTCTTGGCTTTGATTTGTTCTTCTATAGTAACTAAATCGCTTTTTAATTTGTCTAAACGAGTGCTCAAGCCGGTAACTTCATCTTCTAAATCTTCCACTTCTAAAGGTAATTCTCCTCTAACGTTTCTGATTTCATCAATTCTGGTATCTATGATTTGTAGGTCGTAGATAGCTCTTAATTTGTCTTCAACACTTAGTTCTTTTGTAGTCGCCATATTTTATAAGTACTTAACTGGATTTGTATTTTCTTCCGAAAAAATGATGGCAAAATTAAGAATTTTTTCCTTAAGAAAATCAACAATATAATTTTTTGTAAATCTTTCACTTTCAAAGTGTCCGATATCGGCTAAAACCAATTGATTTTCAGCTTCGTAAAAGTTGTGGTACTTTAAATCGGCTGTCAGAAAGATGTCGGCACCCGCTTGTTTGGCATTTCCGATGGCAAAACTCCCAGAACCGCCTAAAACGGCTATTTTTTGAATAGGTTTTCCCAATAAGGCACTGTGTCGGATTCCGCCGCATTGCATGGTGTCTTTCACAAAGGCTAAGAAATCAGTTTCAGCCATTGGTTTTTCGAGTTCGCCTATCATACCTAAACCGATATTTTGGTGAGCATTTTGCAATTCATAGATTTCATAGGCTACTTCTTCGTACACATGATTTTTGAAAAGTGCTTGGAGGATTTTAGACTGTAAGTGTTTCTCGAAAGTGACTTCGATTTTGATTTCTTCGTTTTCCACAAACTCAAAGCGTTGTCCGATTTCGGGATTGCTGTCTTCGTTGCCCATATAAGTTCCAATGCCTTTGGAGTTGAAACTGCAATCTTCGTAGTTGCCAATTTTTCCGGCTCCGGCATCGAATAGGGCATTGCGCAACTGTTCAACGTTTTCAGGTATGGTGTAAGTGACTAATTTTTGGATGAAATTTTTTTTGGGTACTAATATTTTGGTGTTGGTCAAGCCAAGTGCATCGCAGAAAATTTTGTTTACGCCGTGTTTGTGATTGTCCAAAGCTGTATGTACGGCATAGATGGCAATGTCGTTTTTGATGGCTTTGAGGACAGCGCGTTCCACATAATTTTTTCCGGTAATTTTTTTCAAACCCGAAAAAAGAATGGGATGGAAGCATACTACCAAGTTACACTTTTTAGCAATGGCTTCGTCAATGACGTTTTCTAAAGCATCGTGGCAAACTAAGATTCCGGTGGCTTCGGCATTAATATCGCCTACCAGTAAGCCTACATTGTCAAAATCTTCGGCATAAGCTAAAGGTGCCATTTCTTCTAATATCGGGAGAATCTCTTTTATTTTCATATTTTATTTGTAAGCGTCAATTTTGGTTAGTCTAATTTGCCAGTTTTTATCAACATCGAAAAAGTAACGGATGTCATCAAACCGTTTTATTCGATAAGCTTCAAGTTCTGCTTCGGTGTATTCCGTTTCACTCTTGTCGTTTTCATCTCTTATATGAATGGTGTTTTTCTCGATGTACAGGAAACAAATTTGGTGCAGTTTGGCTTCATAAATACATTCTACTTCATATTCTTTGCCTTCCTCATCAGTGTAAGACAAAGAGATGTTTTCTTTTCTTACCAATTCGTCTAAAGTGACATTTTTAATCACGGCACATAAAGCTTCCGGAAAAAATTGTTCCATGTTGAGGTTATACTCATCACTAGTTAATGAAATATCTTCACCACCTTCGGCATCACGCTCTTTGGCGTATTGCCAAGACATGTAAGTGTCGGTTTCTATGGGAAATCGCATGTAGGACTTTAGCGCTACCAAGTCGTTTTCAAAAAGGGCTGTTTTGAACGCATCAAAGTTGGATTTAGAATAATCATTTTGCGTTTGAACTTTTCTTTTAGGAGCCGAATTGTTTATCTGAATGTCTTGGTTGCCTTGCTTACACGAAAAGCAAGCCATAACACCTATCAGACAAATAATTTTTATTAGGTTATAATTTACGTTGCCCATTCGTTCAAGTATTCCTTAATAATCCATTCGTTGTTGACTTTTTCGAGTAACAAGAAACGACCACTGTTGTGTTCTATATTTCTGTAAAAAGCCACTTTTACCAAGGCAAAATGGTTTTTAGCAAAGTAAATCGGTTTATTGATGATGAGTAAACGTTGGTTGTTTTCGCCGAATTTTTTGGAGATTTCCTGAAATTCTTCGAGTGAAACGCAATTGTTTACTTTACTTTTTAAATATTGATTTTGATTGTTGAAGAGTAGGTTGTATTCTGTCGACCAATCTTCGTTTAAGCCAATAATGATTTGTTTTTTGATTTCGGCTGTATTTTTTTTCAGGAGGGAATGACCGTTGATTACCTCAATAACCTCTTCGTTATTGGGCGCTTTTTGGCAATAAAGACTCAACAGTTGTAGTCGGCCTTTGGCAATTACTTTTTCGTTTTTGTAATATTTGGTAAGGATAATTTTGAGAATAGCCGCATTGTCTGCTTCTTGAGCGAAAGCATTGATTTGAAATAAGCCCAAAAAGAAGAACAATATAAATTTGATTTTCATTTTAAAAGGTTTATCAAATAGGATTCAAGTTGGTTATTTGTCATTATAGCTTCAAAGATAAAAGATTAAAAAATAATTCGTGCATTCGTGCTAAATAATTACTTTCGTAGTATGACTTTGTTGCGAAAATTACTTTTTCCGATAGCCGTTTTGTATGGCTTTATTACTTCGATTAGAAATTATCTGTATGATAAAGGCATTTTAAAATCGTATGCTTTTGATGTTCCGGTTATAGCCGTTGGCAATTTAAGTGTTGGCGGTACAGGGAAAACCCCTCAAATTGAATATTTGGTAAGATTACTTTCTCCAAAATACAAAGTGGCTACATTAAGCAGAGGCTACAAAAGGAAATCCAAAGGGTTTGTTTTGGCTACCGCTAATGCAAATGCCGATTTGTTAGGGGATGAACCTTACCAATACTTTAAAAAATTTCCTCAAATTCATGTAGCTGTTGATGCCGACAGACGTAATGGGATTACCCGGTTGTTGGCGTTACAAAACAAGCCGGAAGTTATTTTGTTAGATGATGCCTATCAGCACCGTAAAGTAAAAGCCGGATTTTATATTTTGCTCACCACTTACCATGATTTGTTTTGTGATGATTGGATGTTACCCGCCGGAAACCTTAGAGAAAGCAGGTATGGTGTAAATAGAGCCGATATGATAATTGTCACAAAATGTCCCAAGGATATTACAGAAATTGCGCAGGAAAAAATCAGGCAACGCATTGGAGTAGACAAGCCGATTTACTTCAGTTATGTGGATTATGATTCCAAGGTGTACAATGAAACCGACAGTTTGGAAGTATCAGAGATTAAAAAACAACCTAAAGTTTTGTTAGCCGGTATAGCTAAACCTAAACCATTTGTCGATTTTTTAAAAGCTGATAATGATTTGGTTATCACTTATCCGGATCATCACCACTTTACAGAAACAGATGTAAGGGTAATAAAAGCGCAAGCAGGCTCAAAAATTATTGTTACAACCGAAAAGGATTTTGTACGTTTGGAGGCTGAAATTTTAAGAAAACAATTATATTATTTACCCATCAGAAGTCAGTTGGTCAGCCGCACTGAAACTTTTGATGAAACCATTTTAAATTATGTGGGAACTTGTACAGGAAACCGTTAGTTACATTAAAAACAAAACCAATTTTACACCGGAGTACGGTGTGATTTTAGGCTCAGGATTAGGAAGTTTTACAGACGACATCAAAATCGAATTTACTTTGCCTTACCATGACATCCCTAATTTCCCTGTTTCAACTGTTGAAGGCCATAAAGGCGCTTTGGTTTTCGGAACAGTGGGCGATAAAAAAGTAGTGGCCATGCAGGGAAGATTTCACTACTACGAAGGCTATACTATGCAGGAAGTTACATTTCCGGTACGAGTAATGAAGTATATCGGTGTTACTAAACTCATAGTGTCTAATGCTTCCGGTGGAGTTAATCCGAAGTATAAAGTAGGTTCTATTGCTGTAATTACCGACCATATTAACATGATGCCCGAACATCCTTTGCGCGGTAAAAATGATCCTCGTTTCGGGCCACGTTTTGTAAACATGAGTGAACCTTACAGTTTGCCTATGATCGCCAAAGTAAAAGACATTGCTCAAAAAGCCGGTATCGAAGTTTTTGACGGTGTTTATTTAGGTTTGCAAGGGCCAACATTTGAAACGTTACACGAATACAAAATGGTTAAAACTATTGGCGCCGATTGTGTAGGAATGTCCACTGTGCCAGAAGTTATAGTGGCTCGTCACATGGAATTAGAAACTTTCGGGATTTCAGTCATTACGGATATTGGGAGCGAAGAACATTTGGAGTCCATTAGCCATGAAGAAGTTTTGAAAGCCGCTAATGCCGCAGAACCTCATGTAAGACACTTAATCAAGGAATTGATACTGCAATATTAATGTTGCTTAGAAAGGCAAAATGCAATAACCCGATAGAAATTTTCCGGTTCAAAAGGCTTGGTAATCACCTCAGTCATTCCGAAAGACAATAGCATTTCTCTGTTCTCATTCAGAGAAATCGCTGTTAAGGCTATGATAGGAATCTTGGTGTCAAATTCGCGGATATTTTGCGTAGCAATAGTACCGTTGATACCCGGCAAGTGCACATCCATCAGTACCAAATCAAAGGAATGTTGGTTTTTTAAGACTTCAACAGCTTCCTCTCCGTTATCGATGATTTTGCATTTGATGCCTTTGTTTTCCAACATTTTTTTGGTAACCATTTGGTTGATTTTATTGTCTTCAACGACCAAAATATATTTGCCTTCTAAAATCTCATCAGAATAAGTGATTTGTATAGTTGGCTTAATTTCTTTGGTGCTGTTGGCCAAGTTCAGTTCAACTTGAAACACGGTTCCAATACCTACTTCGCTTTCTAAAGAAATTTCTCCGCCCAACAAATCGACCAGTTTTTTTACGATGGTTAATCCCAATCCGGTGCCGCCGTACTTGCGATTGATTTCGATGGAACCTTGCGAAAAACTGTCGAATATGGTTTCTTTCTTCTCTTCAGGAATCCCAATACCGGTATCGCTGACACTGATCTTGATCCTGCAAAAGTCGGTTTCTTTTTCGGTCACAACTGCGCTGACCTTTACTTCACCTTGATGGGTAAACTTAAGTGCATTGTTGATGAGATTGATTAATATTTGTGATAGTTTAGTCGGATCGCCCAGCAGGCTTTCTGGAATTTGATCATCGATTTCGAGGGTAAAGCGATTTTCATTTTTAGCTGCGATTTCATTCATCGAGTTTTGAATGTCAACCAACAATTGCTTAAAGTTAAAGTCGATGTATTCAATTTCGATATTGGTTGATTCAATTCGGTTGATTTCGAGAATTTCATTGATAAATGTTAACAAATAATTCCCCGAAAACTTCAGTGAATTGAGATAATGCAATTGGTTTTTCTTAGGGTTATCCTCAATCAACAAGTGTGTAATTCCGTTGATTGCGTTAAGTGGCGTTCGCAATTCATGACTCACCGTAGAAAGAAATTCCGCCCTGGCTTTAGACGCTTTTTCCGCTTTGTCTTTGGCTATTTGCAGTTCTTTATTTTTTTGTTGCAACAGTTCATTGGATTTTCTGCGGATGATATTGTTTTTGTACAATGATAAGCTCAATAACGACAATATAGAAATTAGAGCGATACCCAAAATACTGATCAGTTTAACAAACTTGTTGGTTTTTTGTTGGATCTGACTTTCTTTGGTCATTTGTTCAATGGTTTTGATGCGTTCACTTTCTTTGAAGTCCATGAAGTCATCACTCGATAATTTGGCACTGTTGTTTTGCAGCAAACTGTCTTTTATTTGCAAATGCTCTTTGAGAAATTGGTGTGCTTTTTCGGTGTCTAATAGTTTTTCGTAGGCTTTGCTTAGTTCTAAAACTATGGCTGATTTTTGTTCTAAATCGTTTCCTTTTTCGTTGAGTTTTAAGGCTCGATTAAGATAATTAACCGCCAAATTATTATGATTTTCTTCGCGTTCAATCATGCCCAGTTGGTACATGGCTTCGGCTTTGAGTTTGTGAATATCTTTGTTGTCGGGTTTGGCAATAATTTGGTTAAAAAGCTTAGAAGCCAACTCATTTTTACCGCGTTTTTTGTACAAAATGGCTTTTTGAAGATTCAGCGGCTCCGAAGCATCAATCTTTAATAAACCATAAACAGATTGTGATTTGTTAAAAAAGATTTCTGCTTTATTGAATTCATCCAAATTCATGTAGCACATTCCAATATCGTAATAGCAAATGGCTTGTTGTGTAGTAGGAGGAAAGGCACTTAAAAGTTTGATACACTTTTCAAAAACATCTATGGCATCTTCATATTTCTTCAATTCGTAATAAGTAGTCGCTAAAGAATATTGCGCTAAAGCTTCCGATTTTTTGTTATTGTTGGCCTTAGAAAAATCAATAGCCTTTTGAGAGAAATACAAAGAAGATTTGTAGTTGTCAGTTTTTCGATTAAAAACTGCCAGGTCGATATAGTATTTGGTACTGTCAACTTTGCTTAGTGGTTTCTTTTGACCGAAACTCATCGCCGGTAACAATAAAAATAGCCAAAACCATTTCATAATCGGATAGTTTACAAATCGTTAGGGCTATAAATATAAAGAAATTATTTTCTTAACAGCGCAATTAAATCGATTATTCGAGACGAATAGCCAATTTCATTGTCATACCAGCCTACTACTTTTACCATTTTATCGATTACAGAAGTGAGTTGGGCATCAAAAAGACAAGAGTTGGGATTACCCAAAATATCTACCGAAACTATTGGGTCTTCGGTGTAAGCTAATATTCCTTTTAAATCAGTGGTCGCTGCCAGTTTAAAAGCTTCGTTGATTTCTTCAATAGTGACAGCTTTGGTTACATAACAAGTGATATCAGTTAAGGAACCATCCGGCACCGGCACACGAATACCGCTACCGCCGATTTTACCTTCCATTTCAGGAAAAATTTTAGTCAAAGCTTTGGCTGCTCCGGTTGTAGTTGGAACAATGGACTGACTGGCGCCTCTTGCGCGACGCAGGTCTTTGTGTGGTTGATCGTGTAAACTTTGATCGGTAGTGTAGGAGTGAACAGTGGTAATGTAAGCTTGTTCTATGCCGCACAACTCATCGATGACTTTAATCATAGGAGCAGCATTGTTGGTTGTGCAGCTGGCGTTGGAAACTATCAGTTCTGAGCCGTCTAAAATATTTTCGTTTACGCCTAAAACTACGGTTTTGATTTCAGGAACTTCACTGGGTGCAGAGAGAATTACTCTTTTAGCGCCGGCCTTGAGATGTTGACTGATTTCGGCGTAAGATTTAAATTTTCCGGTTGATTCTACAACGAAATCCACACCATTCCAATCCAAATCGGCAATGTCTTTTTCGTGGAAAAAGGCATATTGTTTTCCGTCCACGATGATGGAATCTTCATTGTAGGAAACGTCGTAAGGCAATACGCCATGAATGCTGTCGTACTTGATTAGATGTGCCATCGTTCTGTTGTCAGCAATATCGTTAATGGCCACAATTTCGATTGTAGGATGATTTAAGAGTAATCGAAATAAATTTCGGCCGATTCTCCCAAATCCGTTAATGGCGATTTGTGTTTTTTCGTTCAAGTTGGAGATGGTTTAAAGTCGTTTAATTATTGTTTGCAATGGTTTAATGGTTGAGCAACAATTGTAGCCTTTTAAACCCTAAAACTTTTAAGCATTTTTCTTTTTACAAAATATGTTTTTCCGCGTGATAAGAAGAACGCACTAACGCACCACTTTCCACATGACGGAATCCCATCTCTTTTCCTATTTTTTCGTATTTTTCAAATTGTTCAGGCGTGATGAATTCTTTTACCGGTAAATGTTTTTTGCTCGGTTGTAAATATTGTCCCAAGGTTACAATATCCACATTATTGTCGCGCAAGTCTTGCATGGTTTGGATGACTTCTTCCTCGGTTTCTCCCAAACCTAACATGATACCCGATTTGGTTCTGCGAATGCCTTTATCTTTTAAATATTTTAAGACGGCTAAACTTCTATCGTATTTGGCTTGGATTCTGACTTCTCTGGTCAATCTGCGAACCGTTTCCATATTGTGTGATACAACTTCAGGATTGGCTTCCACTATTCGGTCCAACATGCGTTCATTCCCTTGAAAATCGGGGATAAGCGTTTCTAAAGTCGTTTGAGGATTCATTCGGCGAATGGCTTGAACGGTTTCAAACCAAATGATGGAACCCATATCTTTTAGATCATCCCGGTCAACGCTTGTAATTACAGCATGTTTGATTTTCATGAGCTTGATAGAACGGGCAACTTTTTCGGGTTCATCCCAATCTACGGTTTCCGGACGTCCGGTTTTTACCCCGCAAAATCCACATGAGCGAGTACAAATGTTACCCAAAATCATGAAAGTGGCGGTGCCTTCTCCCCAACATTCGCCCATATTAGGACAACTGCCCGAAGTACAAATAGTGTTGAGCTTGTATTTGTCAACTAAACCACGTAATTCGGTATATTTTTGACCGATAGGCAATTTTACTTTCAACCACTTTGGCTTGCCAACCGGTTGGTTGCTTTCGATTACTGATTCCATAGTCGCTTTTTTTGCCTTGCAAAGATACAAAGGATGATTGAAGAATAATTGATTTTATTTTCAGAAATTGTTGTTAAAAAACGGATGGTTTACTCAACAAAATCTAAGTGTTTGTTGTGGGTTTCGCCTATAGTTACGATGGCGTAAATTCCCAATCCGAATGCTATCAGCCCTACTACTGCAGCAGACCATATTACTGAGTTGGTTTGCTTCAAATAATCGTAGCCTACCAGCATTATAGGCACTGTACCCCGAACCATATTAGGAATGCTGGTGGTTGCGGTGCTTCTTAAGTTGGTTCCGAATTGCTCTGCTGAAACTGTTACAAACATGGCCCAAAAGCCGCAACCCAAACCAATCCAACCACAATAAAAATAATACATGTTTTCAGTTTTGGTACCGCCACAAAGAAGTAAAATCACTCCAATTAGCGTAAATATAAGCATGTATAAGATGGTTTTTTTACGTGAATGTAAGGCATGAGAAATAAAACCACTGGAAAAATCCCCAACGGAAGTTGTGATGTAAGCCCACATAATGGCTTTTCCGGGATCGATACTTTTGATGCCCATTTCTGGAGCAAATTGGTTGGCCATGAAGACTAAAATTCCGATACAATACCAAATGGGCACCCCTATTAGAATGCATTTTAGGTATTTGACAAAAAGAGTTTTGTTGGTAAAGAAGGCCAAAAAATCCCCTTTTTTAACTTCGTTGTTCTCTTTCACTGCTTGGAACATGCCGCTTTCCGCCACGCTTATTCTGAGAACTAATAACATCAAACCCAAGCTTCCACCGATGAAATATGCGGTAGTCCAGCTACCGGCTAATTCTACTGTAAACTGTGCCACTACAGCGCCTAATACCCCAAATCCGGCAATAATTGAAGTGCCTATAGCTCGGAGCTCTTTAGGTAAAGTTTCTGAAACTAATGTTATACCGGCGCCTAATTCTCCTGCTAGCCCGATTCCTGCTATGAATCGTAACCAGGCATAAATCATCCCTTTATCTGCAAAATCCATTTGGGGTAAAAATCCGCAAGCTATATTGGCCAATGAGTAAACAATAATGGAGCCGAATAGCACAGACAGTCTCCCTTTTTTATCCCCAAAAACACCCCAAATAATGCCACCTAAAACCAAACCAACCATTTGGTAGTTTAAAATCATTGTTCCTACCGCATCGGCTTCCAACCCCATGTCGTTAAGGCTTGGTATGCGAACTATGCCAAACAATAATAAATCATAAATGTCTACAAAATATCCCAAAGAAGCTATGATTACAGGGAATCCGAATATATGTTTGAACTTTTCGCGGCGTGTGAAGTGTTGCATAAATGAAGCATTTAAAATCAAATATATAGGTTTTTTTATTTGACTGTTAATTTTTTTATAATTCGGTTTTCACTTCGATAAATGCATTACATTTGTATATACAAATATTAAAACGATGAATAGAAGTGACTTCATCAAATTAGCAATAGGAGGGACAACAATGATGGCATTAAATCCTTTATATAATTGGTCAAAAGAGCTTAAATCAACAGATGAAAAATGGCCGATTTTGTTTATAGGTCACGGCTCTCCCATGAATGGGATAGAGGACAACGAGTTTTCAAAGACTTGGTCAAAATTTGGAACGGAAATACCAAAGCCTAAGGCCGTGTTGGTTATTTCTGCCCATTGGTTAACTAATGGTACACATATTACCGCTATGGATGCGCCAAAGACCATACATGATTTTGGCGGTTTTCCGCAAGCACTTTTTGAGGTGCAATATCCGGCGCTCGGATGTCCGGAGTTGGCCATAGAAACTTCAAAGATGATTGCTTCAACCCAAGTTGGTTTAGATCACGATTGGGGTTTGGATCATGGCACATGGACCGTTGTTAGGCATATGTATCCCAAAGCTGATATTCCTGTATTACAATTGAGCATTGATTACAGTAAGCCACCACAATACCACTATAATCTAGCCAAAGAACTGGCTTCATTGAGAAAAAAAGGCGTTTTGATTATCGGTAGTGGTAATATGGTACACAACCTAGGAATGGTTGCTTGGGATAAGTTAAGTGAACCTGAATACGGTTATGATTGGGCACATGAAATCAACCGTGTTTTTAAAGATAAAATAGTTTCAGGAGATATCAAGTCTTTAATTGAATATGAAAAGTTGGGCAGCGCCGCAAAATTAGCCATTCCTACACCTGATCATTATTTTCCCCTCTTGTACACTTTGGGGCTACAAGAGCAAACAGATTCCATTGATTTTTTTAATGATAAAGCGGTTGGCGGTTCTTTAACAATGACCTCAGTAAAAATCGGATAAAAAAAGGAAGCATTAGCTTCCTTTTTTATAACCCTAAGGCCTTTTTGGTTGATGCGGTTAAGGCATCTTTATGTAGTAAAACAGAAATGGCTTTCAATCGCATATAAGCAACACTCATGTAAATGAATCCGTCTCTGCCGGAAGTTGCACCCCAGGAATTTTTGACTTTGTAGTAAATATTTCCTTTTTGATCTTTGACCTTACCTATAATATGCATTAAATGATCATCGGTGGTGTTGTAATTCTCAAATTCCGCTTGACGGTATTCTGGCGTAATCACTTTCTCCGGTTTGATTTCGGTTAAAATACTGGCGGCATCGGCTTGGTTTTGCGGAATAACGGCTATGCCCGCTGTGCTTGAAAAGGTGGTTTCGCTCACATCACTATCTAAAGCTACAGTAAATCCTTTATCTAATGCATTATCAATATTTTGAATAAATTCATCTAAAGTTAAATTGTAGAAATATCCGTTGGAAAAATTGTCCGGAATATTCAAAATAAATTTGGTGTGTATTGGTTGGTGCATAAAGGAAGTGATGGTGATGTAATCGTTGAAATTGATTTTGAAATTTCTAGCCACATCTTCCGCCGTCATGGGTTTGATGTTTTTAATTTCGCCCATGTATTTGTCTAGAGCAACAATGTAGTCGGTCTTCCAATTCGGATAAGCTTTCGGAGTAAGTGTCACGGCTTTTTTTACAATGTCTTCTAAAGCAGCAACCAAGCCGGAATGGTCATATTTTGCGGCAGGATCAATTTTTCCTGAGTATTCCGCTTGTGTGGTTAAGCCGTATTTTAAAGCGCTGTTCATTACATCGTGATTCAGGCCACCTTCTCCAAATTGTGCTTTTCCTTGTCGCATGACATAATTTTCAGCTTTGTCAAGGTAAATATTTCTTACGGTGTACATCTCAGACAAATCGACTGTAGTGCCGGTTTTGCGAATAATTTCTGCTTCTAAAAACGAAGTTGAGGAAAAACTCCAACAAGTCCCCGTATTTTGTTGAGCAATTACCGGAGTACATTTGATTTCTTTAATAATTTGAAAATCATACTTTTGAGAAAAAGCACTTAAAGTCACAAATAACGCTGAAACAGCTATAAAAGTTTTATTCATAAGAATATGTTTAGTATTGAGGTTAAACCCGAAAAATGATTTATTTTTACGCTAAAATAATGGTTTTCCTCGGCTAACTGTTATTTTTAACTAATTATATGAAAAATTAAAAACAGCTAGTTTTATTATGAGCACAATCCAATGGGTTACAGCCAAAGAATATGAAGACATCACTTATAAAAAATGCGACGGCGTAGCGCGTATTGCTTTTAACCGACCTAATGTACGCAATGCCTTTCGTCCAAAAACCACCAGTGAATTGTATAATGCGTTTTATGATGCTATGGAAGATACCTCCATTGGGGTGGTTTTGCTTTCCGCAGAAGGACCGAGCACCAAAGACGGTATTTGGTCATTTTGCAGTGGCGGCGATCAGAAAGCGCGCGGTCATCAAGGCTATGTTGGCGAAGATGGTTACCATCGCTTGAATATTTTGGAAGTACAACGCCTGATTCGCTTTATGCCTAAAGTGGTTATTGCAGTAGTTCCGGGTTGGGCTGTTGGCGGTGGTCACAGTTTGCATGTGGTATGCGACTTAACCTTAGCCAGTAAAGAACACGCCATTTTCAAACAAACCGATGCCGATGTGACCAGTTTTGACGGAGGGTACGGTTCTGCTTACTTAGCCAAAATGGTGGGACAAAAGAAAGCCCGTGAGATTTTCTTTTTAGGTCGAAATTACTCAGCACAAGAGGCTTTTGATATGGGAATGGTGAATGCCGTAATTCCTCACGAAGAGTTGGAAACTACTGCTTATCAATGGGCTCAGGAGATTTTGGAAAAATCGCCAACTTCAATCAAGATGTTGAAATTCGCCATGAATTTAACCGATGATGGCATGGTTGGACAACAGGTTTTTGCCGGAGAAGCCACTCGCTTGGCGTATATGACCGATGAAGCCATTGAAGGAAGAAATGCCTTTTTGGAGAAAAGAAAGCCGAACTTCGGAAAGAACAAATGGATTCCGTAAACAGCTTTCCATATTAAAATTACTTTTCTAAATGACAGACTTCACCAACGAAAAAATCGACACTACTCAACTGCCTCGTTATGAAGCAGTGCCACTAACTTCATTGCATCCGAATTACTGGAAAGAATTGTTGGTTTCCAGAGGATTGATGGTCTTGATGTTGACTGTAGCCTTGGTTTTGGCGATGATTTTTATTGAAGAATTAGTCGGGTATCGTTGGCTGGTCACAACCGGTTTTGTGATTTTTGTGGTGATACTACTTTTCGTTTCTCGCATGGCATACAAGAAAAAAGCCTACGCTTTCAGGAACCACGATGTGATTTTTCGAAGCGGTATTATCGCTACTAATACAATGGTAATTCCGTATAACCGAGTGCAACACGTAGCACTTCATGAAGGTTGGATTGCGCGCTTTTTTGGCTTGGCTAAAATTGAAATTTTTACCGCCGGAGGTGTTTCGAGTGATTTGGAGATTCCAGGTATTGCTAAAGCGGAAGCCGAAAAGATCAAACAGTTGTTAATGGGTAAAATTCAAAAACAACTGTAATGGAAACCCATTTTAATCAGCCGCAACGCCAATCTGCTATCGGAGTTTTGGTGATTTTTTTAGAGATGATTTTTGTCTTGCTCAAAAATATTTGGCCGATTGTAGTGATTACTTTGTTGAAAGCCGAAGGTAAATCGGTTTGGGTTGGACTGCTGATTGCACTGGGTATTTTTGTTTATTTCGGCGTTTACTCTTTTTTGAAATACCGAAATTTTACCTTTTATATTGATGACAATACCGATGAATTTGTGATCAATGACGGTATTATTAATAAAACCAAGACGACCATTCAATTGCATAAAATTCAGCAAGTGAACATTAAGCAAAATTTTATCCAACGCTTGATAGGTGTTTACGCCATGGATGTTGATACTGCCGGAAGTGATCAGAAAGAAGGTAACATCAAAGCCGTCTCGCATGCCTTGGCTTTGGCCTTAAAATCGAAGTTGATGGAAAATGAAGGCAAAGCGGTAATTCATGAATCCGAGACTGAAGTCGCTCAAGCAGTCGAAACCACAATACCATTTTTGAAAATCAACTTGGTGAGTTTACTCAAAATCGGATTTACCTCGAATTATGTGAAAAGCATCGGTTTAATCCTGACATTCTTCTTTACCATATATGAAAATCTACACCAAGCCGGTGCTGAAGATTTGGTCGATACAGATCGCATTAAAGTTTTGGTTGATGATTATTCGCTACTTTACACGCTGATGATTTTTGTGCTAACGATGTTTACCATTATCTTTGTGATTAATGTGGTTCGTACTCTAATCAAGTTTTTCGACTACACAGTCACCAAACAAAAAGGCTCTTTGATGCTGACTTACGGTTTAATTTCTACTCAAAGTACCATTTTAAAACCCGAAAAGGTTCAGATAGTTAAGGTTTCAGAAAATTATTTCCAGCGAAAGCTCAATGTACTCGAAGTCAAAATCCGTCAAGCCATTAGTGGTGAGAAGAAAGACAGCAAATCGCTAATCGAAATTCCGGGTTGTAACCGATCAGAAGGTGATGAAATCTTAAAGCTGTTGTTTCATGAATTACCTCAAAAAGGGGTAATGCTGTTGCCTAATTTTCGCCGACTCATTTTTTCAATTTTCCTGATAATAATACTACCTTTAACCGCTTATTTTACGTTTGGAAAATGGATAGAACCTCTGGCTTTTCATTATGCTAATTTGGCTTTAATTTATGTCTTGTTGATGTTAACGTTGCTGTTATTCGGATTTAGGAATTATAGATTATTTGTCAGTGAGAATCACATTATCAAACAAAGTGGCGCTTGGGATGTTGATCAAGAAATCCTACAGATCGATAAAATACAAGCCATAACAACCTCGCAATTGTTTTGGCATAAAAGCTTAAATATAGGTTCATTGACCATGCATACCGCCGGAGGGAATATTACTTTTCATTTGGGTCAATTCGATAAGATTAATGATTATGTTAATCTTTGGTTGTATGAAATTGAAACCTCTAACAGTAATTGGATGTAGTAGTAATATTAGATGTCAGATGTAAAGTATCTAATGTCAAGATTAATAACAAATCATATCTAAAATTTAATATTTAATATTTAAGATTATTATGAAACATTGGGTTGAAGCCGCCAGAGTCAGAACATTACCGCTATCAGTATCGGGAATCATTGTTGGGAGTTTTTATGCCATGTCACAAGGCATGTTTAATTGGAATATAGTGGTGTTTGCTTTGCTAACTACTTTAGGTTTGCAAATACTGTCCAATTTTGCCAACGATTACGGCGATGGTGTAAAAGGTACTGACAATCAAGACCGAGTTGGGCCGATGCGTGCCATACAAAGCGGTGTTATTTCACCTGCCGCTATGAAGAAAGCGATGGTGCTGACTTCAGCAATTACCTTGTTGTTTGCCGTGTTGCTGATTTACTTTGCTTTCAAAGACCATTATTTGCTGTATTCTCTCATTTTCTTTGTTTTGGGAATATTGGCCATAGCTTCGGCTATTCGCTATACGGTTGGAAAAGGCGCTTACGGTTACCGTGGTTTCGGCGATTTGTTTGTGTTTGTATTCTTCGGCTTGGTGAGTACTTTCGGTGTGTATTTTATGTTTTCCAAAAACATTGATTGGTTATTGTTACTGCCGGCAACAGCCATTGGCTTTTTAAGTGTTGGTGTTTTGAATCTTAATAACATGCGCGATGAGGAAAGTGATAAGAAATCAGGTAAGCTTACTTTAGTAGTAAAAATGGGTGGAACTGTGGCCAAGAAATACCATTATTTTTTGGTGATTTCAGCCATGGTTTTAGTTGTGGTTTTTGCGGTGTTAAACGATTTTCATTTTGATCAATACATCTTTGTAGTTGCTTATTTTCCTATGATTGGTCATTTGATTACCGTGTATAAAAACCAAAATCCGAAATTATTAGACCCCGAATTGAAAAAGTTAGCCATTAGCACTTTTTTATTAGCGGTTTTATTGGCTTTGTGTTTGATATTCTTCATTTCGGATGTTGTAGTTAATTATGTTTAATCAATATATTTTGCAGCTATGAAAATTACTTTTTACGGTCATGCGACCATCGGTATAGAAATCAGCGGTAAACATATTATTATTGATCCGTTTATCTCCGGAAATCCAAAAGCCGCTCATATTGATGTGAGTGCTTTAAAAGCAGATTATATCTTGCTTACTCATGCTCATCAAGACCATATTTTAGATGTGGAAACCATTGCCAAAAACAACAATTCGGTTATCGTGTCCAATTGGGAAATTGCTTCCTATTACGGTAATAAAGGGTTTCAAAATCACCCTATGAATCACGGCGGAAGTTGGGGGTTTGATTTCGGTAAAGTGAAATATGTTTCGGCTATTCATTCCAGTTCGTTTCCCGACGGAACTTATGGTGGAAATCCCGGTGGTTTTGTCATCGAAGGCGAACACAAAAACATCTACATTTCCGGTGATACCGCTCTAAATATGGATATGAAATTGATTCCGATGCGTACCCAATTAGATTTGGCTATTTTCCCGATAGGCAGCAATTTCACTATGGATGTTGAAGACGCCATTATAGCAGCCGACTTTGTAGATTGTGATAAGGTATTGGGTTGTCATTACGATACTTTCGGTTACATCGTAATTAATCATGATGAAGCCAAAAAGAAATTCTTCGACGCCGGAAAAGACCTAATGCTGCTCGAAATCGGTGAAAGTATACAGTTGTAACAGCTAATGTTATTGCTAAACGAGAGTGTCATTTCTGGCACTCTTCTTGTTTTGTAAACGAAAAAAAAACTATGAGAAAATCTATTGTAGCTATTTGTTTCCTTTTTGCCAATTTTGTTTTTGCTCAAAATAATGAAGGCTATTGGGACAATATTCGCACCACCAACGAAACCATTATTTTAGAGGCCGGAAAGCGCAAAGCGGTCAAGTCGTCTGATTTGCCTGTCGGTACCACTGAGGTGGTTTTTCGCATTTCTCTTTTAGACGACAATCAGAAAATAAGTGCCAGTTTGGTATCGCTTTTAAAGGCAATTCCGGATCCAAGCGGTATCAGTCAAGGTACAGCCGGAGCGGTGTTTTTGCTGTCAACAATCACCGGTGATGACAAGTGTAAATTTTATGTTTTTACCAATGAGAGTGATGCCTTAAACTATGAAAAGTCGGGAATCGTTAAAAATACCTGTATGTCTCAAGAAGAACCGGTTAATAAGGCGGCCAAACTCTTAACAGAGGATTCCAAATGCATGTCGGCTAACCCCAAAAACTTATGGTTTGGTTTTCAGAGTGAGAACTGGGTGATGAAACAAAAGATTGTTTTGGAAGTAGTGCCTTGGGTTAATAACAGTTTGAGAAGCGGTTGGTCGGTTGAAGCCAAAAAAAGCCTTTTGAAAACCATTGAAAAATCGGATGTAACACTCAAAGTGGCTAACAAAGACATGTTTTTAGGTGCTTTTTTAACGGCTTTGACCAAGAAATATACTTATGCGGATTATCAGAAATTATTGGCTGTTGAAAAAACTAATGTAACAGAAATGCTTATTGAAGAAAGTTTGGTTGCATCGGGACAACTCAACAGTTACCTTGAAAGTCTGCGAAAAGAAGCACAACAACTTCGTTTTAGCAATAAAACCCAAGATGCTATTCTTTCAGTTCAAAAGGAAATTATCGATAAAAAAAGGGCTAAAGCAGCGGATTATGGATTGTTAGGTAGTTTGTATTTGTCTTCCAAGCAGTTTGTTAAAGCGGAAGAAGCCTATTTAAAAGCGGTTAGCTTGGATAAAACGGACTTGTATTTTCAATTGCAATTAGCGCATGTTTACTTGTTTGCCGACCAATTGGGCAAAGCCAAAGACCTCCATAAAAAATACCAAAACAATCATCTATCAGACGGTAAAAGTTGGGCAGAACAAACCAAAGCCGATTTCCAACAATTCGAAAAGAACGGATTTGATACAGTGAATTTCAAAAAGATTTTGCGTCTTTTCAATTAATTATGAAAGCAACTTATCACAAATATATACTGCATTTTAAGCAACCATCCGGGACATCACGAGGTGTTTTAACTGATAAAGAAACTTGGTTTTTAATCCTGGAAGAGCATGGAAAAAAGGGTATAGGCGAGTGCGGCATTTTGCGAGGACTCTCAGCAGATGACCGACCGGATTATGAAGAAAAACTACAATGGGTTTGCGACAATATTCACCTCGGTGCTGAAAAATTATGGGAAGCATTAATGGAATTTCCTTCGATTCAGTTTGGTGTTGAGATGGCTTTTTTATCGTTGCAAAGTGAAAATCCTTTTGTTTTGTTGCCTTCAAAATTTACTTCCGGAGTAGCTTCTATTGCGATAAACGGATTGGTTTGGATGGGAGACGAAGCGTTTATGAAACGTCAAATTGAAGAGAAAATTGAACAAGGTTTTCGTTGCATCAAAATGAAAATAGGTGCCATAGATTTTGAAAAAGAGAAGGCTTTATTGCGTTTTATTCGTCAAAACTTCGATGCAAAAACGATGGAAATAAGGGTCGATGCTAATGGCGCTTTTTCTGAAAATGAAGCTTTAGATAAAATTAATCAAATTACTGGTTTTCAAATTCATAGTATAGAGCAACCGATACAAAAAAACAAGACTGACATGATGTCAGTTCTTTGCAAAAACACCCAATTACCCATTGCTTTAGACGAGGAACTCATAGGCGTTTTTTCTTTGGCTGATAAAGAAGCTTTGTTGCAAAAAATCCATCCTCAGTATATCATTTTGAAGCCGAGTTTTATTGGTGGATTTCGAGGTGCTTCCGAATGGATTGCCTTGGCCGAAAAATATCAAATCGGTTGGTGGATTACTTCGGCTTTGGAAAGCAACATTGGGTTGAATGCGATTGCCCAGTTTACCTATTTGCAAAATAATCTAATGCCGCAAGGTTTGGGTACGGGCGCTTTGTATACCAATAATTTTGAAAGTCCGCTACAAGTTTCGCAAGGCCAACTTTGGTATCGAAATGAACTCGAGTGGGCCTTTGATTTTAATCGAATTTAATCACTCTTTATCAAAATAAAATTTTGTGAATCTCTGTGATTTTATAGTTGCACAGAGATTCACAAAGAAAAAATGAGATTCACAGAGTTTTATTTTCCCCAATCAATTTTTCGGGAGAAATACATCACGGCTCCGAGGATTAAAAATAAGCCTATACTTCCTACCAAGAGCGCATAATCTTCCAATTGGATAATCACATAAATAAAACTGTACAAAACGGTCAGTGCTGAGGCAATAAAGAGTGGAAATTTTTTATTCTTTAGTATAGAAACCGAATACAAAGCAATCATTACAATTACAGCTGTTCCGGCTATAGCATAGGCCAAACTAAAGCTGCTGTGTTCGGTAATCGAAATGAGCAAAGTGTAAAACATGATGAGTGCGATGCCAATCATAGAATATTGAAAAATGTGAATGTTGATTTTACTTACAGATTGGATTAAAAAGAAAATCAGAAAAGTCAAACCAATGACCAAAAAGCCATATTTGGATACGCGTTCGTTTTGCTGGTATTCGTCGACCGTATCAATTAGTTTGACTCCGAATTTGTAATCGTCTAAGTTAGGCAGAGCACTTGCGTACTGTTGACTAAATGTTCTGTTGATATCGAGTATTTTCCAATCGGCGTGAAAGCCATTTTTGTTGACTACTTTGGTAGCATCATTGGCAGCAAATGAGCCTTCTAAGCTCGGCGATTCCCAATCGGAGTCCATGGTTACTTTAGTAATTTTCCCAATCGGAATAAAGTTGATGCTATTGCTGCCGTTGTACTGAATGTTGAAATGAAACTGTATCGGTTTTCCATTAGCCAAATCACTATAATTAAATAAGTTGGTAGCTAAAACACTATAGTCACTTTTGTCGTCAGGTTGTGGTTCGAAAAGTAGTTTTTCGTTATTTAGTTTGATAGACAACTCGCTTTTGATGCTTTTTAAGTTGGTTGTTTTTACTACTATAGCCGCTTTTTCCCATTGTACGTTGGCTTCAGGTATGTTGAGTTTGGCCAAATTCGGTGCTGTAAAATTCCCGTTGAACTTCATATTCGCCGTAAAGACTATCGGATTGAAGATACCGCGTTTTAGGGATTCGTTTTTCTTTACCGTGGAAACGTTAATCAGTTCGTTAGGGAAGAAGTAAGCATATTGGGTAAAAGCCCGTTTCTGAATTGTCGTAGCGCCGGTTTTGGTGTCGGTTACGTTGTAGTTTTCGAACGTTTGATACGGAATTCGAAGGATTGGTCCGTAGAAAGTGACATCGCTTCCCCAAAGGGTGGCAATTTCTTGGTCGACTTCATTTTTTCGTTCAGAGCGTTCCTCAATCAAATTCTGAACAAATAGTAACGGAATGAGTAAAAAGAGTGTTAAGAATCCCACCATGATTATTTTGGCAGTATTGGATTGTAAAAATGATTTCGGCTCGTTGCCTTGAATTTCTTGATTTTCCATGTTATTGATTTTAAAAGTGATTACTATTGAATATGATGTAGAGGTACAGTAAGGTTATCGGAATATTGGCCAACATAATGAGTATTTTTATGATAATGTTTTCTCGGTTTTCCCAATGGGTAAACAAATCAACAACCAAACTTAAAAAGGCCGCTCCATTAACTATTAACGCGCAAATTACATAGTAAAAGCCTGTGAACAGTATTGTTGCGCTTGGTTTTAGTAAGTATGCTATAAAAAGCAACGAGCCAATGCCAAAAGAGCCTAAGGCGATGTAGGTAGTGAATTTACTTTCATTTTCCGAATAGGTTTCTGCTAAGGTTTCCATGATTATTTGATATTAAATGAGTTTTGAATGTTTTTTAGGGGTTGCAACAGCATTTTTTCAAAGGGTAAATCGTAAAATTGATGCGCCGATTTACCACGACGGTAAAAGTGGCGGAAGGCTTTCCATTGCATAGGGTAAAAGAGTGTGCCGATAGCTATAACGGCGAATTGATAAGCACTTCTTTTACCATTTCCCAATAAATAGTATTGCATTCCGATTTCTTCCACCACCGAAACACCTGTATTGGTTAAGACGTGAAAAACATCGTGATCTTCCAATTTGGGTTGGATTTCAAAATGGTATTTCAATAAGAAGCAACCCATGTGAAAGCCCAAACTTTCCGGTGGATATCTTATCAAATCTTTGGAGGTAATGGGCCAAGGTTCATTTTTCTTAAAGAACTTTTGATAGGGCTTTTTGCTCCATTCGTACATTTTTTCGATGACTAAATCTCTCATGTTTTTTAATTTAAAAGTACTTTGTATTTCAAAGTGTTTGGATAAAAAAATAGGGGTTAACTTTTCTGTATTAATTTTTCAAGTGCTTCAATGTGTTCTTGAAAGGCTTTTTTTCCGGAGGCTGTGGCAATGTAGCGGGTATTTGGTTTTTTTCCTATGAATTGTTTTTCAATCATAATATAGTTTTCGTTTTCCAACGCTTTGGTATGACTGGCCAAATTGCCATCGGTAACGCCCAATAGTTCTTTGAGCATGTTGAAATCGGCACTCTCATTGACCATCAATACCGACATAATCCCCAAACGGATTCGGTGATCAAAAGCTTTGTTGATATTTTGAATAAGGTTTTTCAACTTAATTTCTATCGTACTTATAATACATCACGGCGCCGTAAACGATATGACAAATTCCGAATCCTACTATCCATACATACAAGCCGTAACCGGAATATTCTACGGCAATCAATCCCAAAATAATCTCGGTGATTCCCAAGTAGCGCACATCACGCAATGTATACTTACTGGCATTAACGCAAGCCAATCCGTAAAATATCAATGTAATAGGTGCTATGAGCCCGTATACACCGTGTCTCAATAAAAGTAGGGCCAAAATACCTCCGGTGAACAACGGGATGCAAAAATTAATTAACAGTCTTTTTGACGATGGATTCCAAACTTTTTCACCTACTTTTTTAGCTTTCTTTGCGGTTAAGAAATAGGCAGTTATCAAGGACAAAACCAAAACTACTATGGCTACCGCTATGATTTGTTTGAATGTAGTGCTCTCTAAAGTTATGAATTCAGCATGATGATTGTCGATTAAAAAGTTAACCACTACAGCACCACACAAAGCATACAATCCGGCTAATATCCCCGACAATCCGCTTAAGGAGATAAATTGTGTCGATTGCGCCATCATCTGTTTGATGTCTTGTATGTCTTTCAAATAATCTTTTGTTTCCATTTTAAAGTACTTTGAAAAACAAAGTAAATAAAATATTTTTCGGTGACCAAATGTTTTTTCAATTATTTTTGAGAAAAATTAATCGCATGAAAAAAGTACTTTTCGGTGGCTTGTTGTTATTGACTTCGTTAGGTTTTTCACAATCTGATGACGAACAAATGTTGCAATCTATATACAAAACCGCTTTAACGAATTCCCAATGTTATTCGTGGTTAGACGATTTGTCGAACAAAGTAGGCCAGCGTTTATCAGGTTCCGAAGGTGCTCAAAAAGGCGTACTTTACACCAAACAACAATTGGAAACTTTGGGTTTAGACCGTGTTTTTCTGCAAGAAGTAATGGTGCCTAAATGGGAGCGAGGTGAAAAAGAAACTGCGTTTATCATTGATACTAAATCCAAAATTAAGGTACCGATTTGCGCTTTAGGCGGATCAATTGCTACCTCAAAATCAGGGATTACTGCTGAAGTGATTGAAGTCAATAGCCTAAAAGAATTAGAAACCTTGGGCGAAGCCAAAATCAAAGGTAAGATTGTTTTTTTCAATCGTCCGATGGAACCGGACAACATTGATACCTTTGTGTCTTACAGTCGATGCGGCGATCAAAGGTATGCCGGTGCTGCAGAAGCAGCCAAATTTGGCGCTGTTGGAACCATAGTGCGTTCTCTGAATTTAAGATTAGACGATTTTCCACACACCGGAGCGACTAGTTATGGCAGTTTACCAAAATCGCAATACATCCCGGCTGCCGCTATCAGTACCAACGGAGCGGAATTGTTGAGTAAAAAGTTGAAAGAAAATCCGAAGCTGACTTTCTTCTTCAAACAATCGTGTCAATTATTCGAGGATGTCCTGTCTTACAATGTTATTGGCGAAATCAAAGGTTCGGTTCATCCGGAGAAAATTATGGTAGTGAGCGGCCACTTGGATTCTTGGGACTTGGCCGATGGTTCACACGATGACGGTGCCGGTTGTGTACAAAGTATGGCGGTTTTGGAACTCTTTAAAAAACTCAATTACCAACCTAAGAATACTATCAGAGTAGTTTTGTATATGAATGAAGAGAACGGTGGTAGAGGCGGAAAACAATACGAAGCAGAGTCCAAACGCAATAATGAGAACCATATTTTTGCCGTAGAAAGCGATGCCGGCGGCTTTACTCCGAGAGGCTTTTCGTTGGAATGTGATGATGCGAATTTTGCTAAAGTCAAAAGCTGGATGCCATTATTCGAACCTTATTTAATACATCTTTTTGTAAAAGGATATACGGGTGCCGACATTCATCCGTTAACTTCAGAGAAAATTGTCAAAGCCGGTTTGCGTCCCGACTCGCAACGCTATTTTGATTACCACCACGCAGCTAATGATACTTTTGATGCTATAAACAAAAGAGAATTGGAATTAGGCGCTGCCACTATGGCTTCTTTATTGTATTTGTTTGACCAATACGGGATTGATTAATTGAAACCTGCTGAACATTATATCATCAATCAACCATCTCATTACAGAGATATTCTTCTTAGTATAGTTGATGTGATGAAACAAACTTTACCCGAAGCTACTTTAGAGTACAAATGGGGTATACCTTATTTTTATTACAAGAGAAAACCTTTCTGTTATTTGAATGCGAGTCACAAAAAGCAATATGTAGATGTTGGCTTTGCCAAAGGATTCCAATTGCAAAATCACTTAGATCATTTAATAGTGGATAACGGCAGAAATACGATAAAATCCCTGCGATACATTTCTATAGAATCGATAAATATCAATGTGTTGACTCAAGTTATTCTGGAGGCTGAAAAATTATATTAAATAAAAAGTCCCGAATCAAATTCGGGACTTTTTATTTTTAATTTTCTTTTGCTTTATAAATCCAACCGGTTTTGGCTTCACTGCCGTTGTTGAATTCGATGACATAATAATACGTTCCGTCCGGAAGGTCATCGCCATTGTCTGATTGTCCTTTCCATTCGTCTTTGTATTGGTTTTTGCTGTAAACTTTCATACCGTAACGGTTGAATAGCGTTAAGTTTTTAACATCCAACAAACGCAAATCGAAGAACTCGTTTTTACCGTCATTATTAACCGAAATACCTTTTTGGATACCACAGAAAATTCTATCCAAGGTAATCGGTTCATTTCTCCAACAACCATCAGGTGTTGTAACCGTTAAGGAGAAAGTTATCGGTAAAGTTTGCACTGAAGATAAAGAGAGTATGTACTCTGTTACATTAAAAGTAGTAGCATTCGATCCTACTAATTGCAAGTTACTGTTGTACCAAGCATAGCTCGCATTGTCAGTGTTGAAAGTGTCATTTACCGCTGAAACTTCAAGTATAAAGTTATTGTCAACGCAACTACCATTAATTTCAAAATCGAAACCACTTTGAACGGTTACGGCTAATGAACCGTTGGTGGCACATTGTCCGGCATTCGGAGCAAAACTATAAGTGCCCGAAACGGTATTGTCAATCACAGCCGGAGTCCAAGTTCCGCTAATTCCTTCCAAGGAAGAAGTTGGTAAAGATGGCGCGCTTTCACCTATACACAATTGACCAATAGGAGTGAAAGTAGGCGTTACATTCGGATTTACCACTATAGTCATAGTTGCTGTGCTTGCACATTGTCCGCCGGTAGGAGTGAAAGTATAGGTTGTAGTAGCCGTATTGTTTAAAGCCGGTGTCCAAGTTCCGTTAATGGCATTGTTCGAAGTGGTTGGCAAAGCATTTAAAGTGCCACCGCTACAAATAGGAGTAACTGCTGTAAACGTTGGTAAATTCGGCATATTTACAGTTACCGTTAAACTACCGCCTGTAGCACATTGACCGGCATTCGGAGTAAAGTTATAAGTGCCGGTTTGTGTATTGTTTACAGTCGACGGCGACCAAGTTCCGCTAAATCCTTCGATTGAAGTTGTTGGTAAGCTTACAGCATCACCTTGGCAAATAACGATATTGTTGAAAGTAGCCGCTACAGTTGCATTAACTGTGATAGTGCCATTGGCTATCACTACATTACAGCCACCAGAAGTAGTTACGGTATAATTGAAAATACCTGATGCCGTAGGTGTTCCACTAATAGTAAACACTCCGGTAATGTTGTCGTATGCACCGATAATTCCAGTAGGTAATCCGCTTGCCGATACATTGGTTGCATTGGTTGCGGTGTACAAGATATTTTGAATAGCAGTGTTGATACAAACGTTTTGCGTGTTGTTAGCCGAATCTAAAGTCAGGGTAACAGCTGGTGTTATCGTTACAGTTCCTGAAGCCGGTGTAGAAGAGCATTCGGTTGAGGTGACACTAACCGCATCCAGAAGATTCCCTACAGTTGGATCGCCACCTGTGCTTGATACAGATACAAATCTTAAGGAGTAGTTACTGCCTCCTGAGGTTGGAACAGTGTAATTTAATGTATGAAATACCCAAGCAGCGTTACCATCGTTAAACTGACCTAAAGAAGTGTAAGGTCCGCCAACAGGACCAATTTCTACGCGAACCACATCATTACCCCAACGGCCTTTGTGTGCGAATGAAATTTGTAATTCGGCACCGGGATAAGTAGTAAAATCTTGGAAAACGGTAGCAGTAGAATTCCCATTGATTTCGATGAGTTGTGTTCCTTGGTAGGCCACAGCACTTTCAAATCCTTGAGGCCAAACTTCTAAAATACCATCGGGAGCTGAGGTTTCCCAACACGGTACAGCACTTTCATTTAACATGTTGGGAAAGGCACCCGAAGTAGCCGGATTTTCAAAACTTCCGTTGCAGAAATTGGTGCCTACAGGAGTTACAGTTACTGTATAAGTACCCGCCACAGTAGTGGTAAAGCTCGCCACATTACCCGGATTTGCAAATCCTGAAGGTACAGTCCATGAATAGATGTAATTACCCGGAGTTTGTGTGGTGGCGGTTATTGTAGTGGATTGGTTGAAACAGATTGTCTCACTGTTAACGGTCACAACCGGTGCATTAGGATTGGTCAAAGTAACTACTTGACTTGATGCATATGTACAGTAAGTTGTTGTCAAATTAAAGTTGGCATATGCACCGGCATTTAAACCGGTTATGATAATTTGGCCGTTATTGTCCGAATTCAAATTCAACGGACCAATTGGAGTGGTGTCATCAGTATAAGTTACACTGTAAGATAGATTTGGATTGAGTCCGTTAATTATTATTGTTCCACTGTTGCCGTTACAAGTTAACGGATTTGTACTTGAAATTAAAACAGTAGATTGTGCATTCAAAGTTATGGTATTGGCAGCGCTAATACTACATCCATTTACTGTAAAACCAAAACCGTTGTAAGCGCCAATACTTAATCCTGTAATGGTATAGTTTCCGATAGCGTCTGTTGTAATTGCATTTGGCCCAACTTGAACGGTGTTGTAATTATAAGTTAAATTATAAGTTGTATTAGGTGCTAAATCACTTATGGTAATGCTTCCGTCAGCTGTACTGCAATCAGAAGGATTGACAGCGATGAAATTCGGATTGGCTTGTAGCGTATAAGTAGCTATGAAGTTGGCTCCATTATTATTGATTGCAACACTATCATCACATTGAGTTGTAGAATTAATATCACCGGTTATATCGTAATATACCTCAATAACATAGTCTCCCGGAGGAAAAGCCGTCAAATCAACAGGCGACTGGCTGTCGTTTAAAACCATTTGCCACTTTTGATCACCGGGACTACAAGGGCCGCCACTTGGGAATGAACCGGAAACGCAGTCGTTGAAGAAAGGTAAATTTAAAACAGTGAATGCACCCGGTGTTCCGGAAGCAGGATAAATGCGGTAGTTCATTCTGGCACTGCAAACATTAGCGGTAGCAATTTTGAATGTTTTGACTTCTCCACCTCTCAGTTTAAAGGTACCGGAATTGGTTAAATAGGTTCCGAAGTCGGTGTTAGGGAAAATATTTTGAGCAGGTCCAATAATCGAAGCTCCTGAACCCACAGTGTTAAAGAAGTTGTTGTCTTCACAGTTGGTCAACCAAACGGCGCTGGCAAAACTTCCGAAAGAACAATTTTGATAAACTGTTATCACCAAGGTAGTTGGATTGGCACATTGACCGGCATCAGGCGTGAAAGTATAGGTTGCCGTTTGAGTATTGTCTACTACAGCCGGAGACCAAGTACCGGTGATGTTGTTCAATGAAGTAGTAGGTAATATTGGTGCTGTATCTCCACTACAAATAGGAGCAGGAGATAGGAAAGTTGGAGTGATGACCTGATTTACCACTACATTTTGAGTAATACTCAAAGCACATTGATTAGCATCCGGAGTAAATACATAGTTTCCTGACTGAGTATTGTCAATTATGGATGGTGACCAAGTTCCATTAATATTGTTAGTAGATACCAATGGTAGAATCGGCGCGGTTTCACCATTACACAGTGGTGCGATAGCACTAAATGTAGGAGTTATGTTTGGATTTACGGTTACATTGATGGTTAAAGGAGAAGCACATGAAGTTGCCTCAGGGGTAAAGGTATAACTACCCGACTGTGTATTGCTTATGGTTGCAGGTGTCCAAGTTCCGTTGATAGCATTATTGGAGGTGGTTGGTAAAACAGCTACAGTTGCTCCTTCACAGTAAGGCCCAAAAGTATCAAATGAAGGCGGTACATTATCATTTACAACTATCGTCACACTATCTGTTACATCTTGAGGACAAACAGTATTACCATCAGTTGAAGTTGCTGAAATGGTATAAGTTCCGGCTGTGGTTGGGGTAAAAGTTACTGTACTACCTGTTGTGGCACTCAGGCCGGTAGTAGTAGGGTTTGAGGTCCAATTGTAACTTCCGTTACCACCGGTAGAATTGAGAGTTACTGTTTCTCCCAAACAAATTTGATTGTCCGAAACGGTCGTGTTTACTTGTGTTTGAATACCGGTATTGGCTGCAATTACATAGTCACAAACGTCACCGCCATATCCATCAATCATTATATAGTAGGTATTTCCAACTACTAATCCATTGGCAGATATATTAGTGGAGCCTGTTGGGACTAAACCCGGACTCCAACAAGTTAAATTGTTTACAGCTCCGGCACAATTGTTAGCACTGAAAATCATTATTTGAATACCATTATTATCGACAGAGCTTGTTACCCAAACATCAAAAGAAATGGTGGTAGAAGTAGCAACAAAGGTTAAGAACGAGTTGTTTTCTATTGAACCACAAAAAGTACTGTTTAATTGTGACCAATAGTCGGCAGTGTAAGTGGATGAAGTACTTCCACAGTATCCGTTAAGGTTACAGATTGGCGTTGCAGTTTGACAAGTATTTCCTGCCGGTTGGTTGTTGATGCAATTTGGAGGCGGAACCGGAGTACTTATACAAACATTAAAGGTAGATGTTTGTCCTGCGGTTGAGGTATAAGAATAAACTCTAATGTAATATACTTGACCTATAGTTAGATTGCTAGCAGTACTATTTTCATTATCACTACAATACAATTGCGTCAATGCGCCACAACTTCCAGTGTAAACTACATGATACAAGTCGGTTGTGCTTCCTGCTATATTGAGTAATGAAATAATATGAATAGTATTAGTTGCTGTAAATTGAAACCATACATCATCATCATCCGTACCGTTACAAGTATTTCCTTGAGCTGAAGCTGTAGCTCCTAAAATACTTCCCGGCGTAACAGAGGTACAAGTTGTGGTAGGGTTTACAGGAATATTTACAGCATTGATACATTCGTCATTGGCAATTAAAGTGGTAAAAGATATTTTATTTGACCACAAACTAATATCAGCAGGGTTACATATTGCACGTACGTAAACGTCATAAGAAGTAGCTGAGTTCAATCCGCTAATAACATAAGTATTGCTTGTGGTTATAACTCCTGTTGCTGTAGCCGTTGGAATCGGTGAACCTGCCGGTAACCATATTACTTCCCATGTAGTTGCCGTACCTACTTCTGTCCAGCTTACAGTAGCACCATTTTGTCCTACACTGCTAATATTCAATGCAGTTGGTTTCGGGCAAGTTGGCGGTGGTCCGCAAATAATGGTGGCGTCCCACCCGGTAGTTGTTATGCTTGTGTCTGAGGTAAATACAAATGTCAAACATCCATTAACAGCACTGGAAGTAAATGATGGTGGTATAGTTGCACCGGTAAAATTTCCTAATAGCGTTCCGGTAGCACTGTTACCGTCGTAAATTTTTAGAAAATCGTAACCGCTTTCAAGATTGAAAGAGTTAAAAATTACTGTAACTTGGTCACCGGGAGAATTTGGACAAATAACAGTAGTAACATTGGCATTGTCATTATAAGTTCCTGTAGCACCTCCCGTATCATAAAAATGATTACCGGCACAATAATTGGCTGCTGTGGTAAATAAGAAAGGTCCGGCCCAAGCACTAAATGTCCCGTTACCACAGTCTGCTCTAACATAAAATTGATAGTTAGTTCCGGAGGCTAAACCTGTTGCTGGATAATTGGTATTACTGTTGGTTTGTACTCCTGAACCCGATGG
>Ga0208243_1000256_pt1 | contig 36261 bp, 32 predicted proteins | sample Subbio2Aug_QV12A_FD_184826 | JGI IMG/M metagenome (GOLD analysis project Ga0208243, IMG submission 184826) | Serpentinite rock and fluid subsurface biosphere microbial communities from McLaughlin Reserve, California, USA - CR12Aug_QV12A (SPAdes) | ecosystem: Environmental > Terrestrial > Deep... | reverse complement strand
ATAGCACCAGGTATGAATAGAAATTTTACTGCCGAGGATTGGGGTATTATTCCCAAAGCTCTGTGGAGAGAAGCCCGAAAGGAGACCCATGACCTTGCTAAGTATGATAGAAGGCTTAGGATATATGGCTCCGATATAGACGGTGAAGTATTAAGTTTGGCTAGATTTCATATTGAGGAGGCTGGCTTAGAGGAGGATATCCATGTGCAAAAGCTACCTTTAACAGAGCTAAAATCCCGTTTCGATTACGGCTGTGTAATCTGTAACCCTCCTTATGGAGAGAGGCTGGGAGAAAAGAAGGAGGTAGAGGAGCTGTATAAAAATATGGGGAAGGTCTTTGGAGCAATGGTGACCTGGTCTCATTATATAATCACCTCTCATCCTGAGTTTGAGCTCTTCTATGGTAAGAAGGCAGACAAAAAGAGAAAGCTATATAATGGCAGAATAGAGTGTAATTATTATCAGTATTATGGACCAAGACCACCTAAAAGACTTGATGCTGCTACTGAAGAGTAGGCTTAATAGTAATAAATTCATAAAACCAATTGGTGGATATCATTTGGTTTAAGGATATAAACAAACCCTCTAAATTTTAAAAACTACGTAAATCCGCTTCGAGCATATGGTAGGAAGGAGCCTAAATTTCCAAAACTCACTTTGTTCAAACAGTTGGAAATTCTTAACGGATTAGCCTACGCTCTTTTATTGTAACTACGCTAATCATTTACTTAAGTTTTTAAAATTAGGGTTTGTAGGTTTCTACATCATACTTTTTTAACGATTTAGAACCAACTGGTGAATATCAGTTGGTTTTTTGTATAGAAAACACCTTTATGGTAATAATTACTAAAAAAGCTATAGAGGTGTTAGATTATGAATTTAGAGCCAATGATAAAACAGATAATTTTGGTCACCGATGGGGAGTCAAATATAGGTGGAAACCCAGTGGAGGCAGCCAGGGGGGCAAGAGCTAAAAATATAACTGTAAATACAATAGGTATAATGAGCCAAAGGAATCAGCAGGAAAAGCCCTTTGATGAAATTATAAACATAGCAGCAGCTGGTGGAGGAAATTACGAACTAGCCTATATAGAGGATTTATCAAGGACTATCCAGAGTATAAGCTATAAAACTGTATCGACTACAATTCAAGAGGTTGTAGGAAAGCAGCTGCAGCAGATATTAGGTAAGGGGCTAAATGAAATGGCACCAGAGGCCAGAAGCAGTATATTAGACTACATAGACACCTATTCAGATGAAATATCCCTTTGCTGTTGTTTATTGCTGGATTGTAGTGGTAGTATGATTACAAAAATTCAGTCGGCAAGGCATAATATTATTGATTTACTAAATTCCCTGAAGGGTAGAAGGGGCAGCTTTAAGATTGCGCTTATGGGTTTTTCTAGTGAGATTGCTGGCTCATGTCAGCTATTGCATGGCTTTGAAGAGAATATACAGCAGCTAGAAAGGAATCTTTATAGGCTACAGCCAAAGGGAGGAACCCCTACAGCTGCTGCATTACTACAGGCAATAGATTTAGTAGAGGAGTATAGTCGGAGCTTAAGAAATCCATTAGAATTAAGTGAATTTGCAGGATAGGTAGGGGTTAAAGCCTACCTTTTTATTTGAAATTTATATTAATGAGGTATGCAAATGGTGGGTTAGTAGTATCGTTTAGAGGTGTATATTATGAAGAGCATGAGTCTACCTAAAATAATTGAAGGTAAATGGAATAAGGGTCGCTATAGCCTTATAAGGGAGCTAGGAACAGGCGGAATAGGACAAATATATTTAGTCAGAAGCCTTGTGGATAATAAATTGTATGCCCTGAAGCTTAGCAAGGATACTCTTTCCTTAAACAGGGAGTATAGACATCTCAAGCACTTTTCTGATCTTTCGTCCATTGTGAAGACCCATGAAATTGATGATTTGGAGATAGGCCTAGAGATATATAATTTTATAGTGCTAGACTATATAGAAGGAGCAAATATAAAAAATTATATTGATAATAGAAACCTAAGGGAGGAAGAGGCCCTTGGGTTAATTATGATTGTCATAAATGCACTAGATGAGATACACGGAAAGGGCTTTATATTGGGGGATTTAAAGCCTGAAAATATAATGCTGGATGAAGGAGCAAAAACAATAAAGCTAGTTGATTTAGGTGGTGTTGTTAAAAAAGGAGAGGGCATAAAGGAGTATACCCCTGCCTATGATAGAGCCTGTTGGGGAAAAGGTCTACGTAAGGCAGAAGAGTCCTATGACTACTTTTCAGCTTTAATGCTCTTAGTCCGACTGCTGCTTAAAAGGAATATAAACCCCTATGGAGAAGGAATAGAAGCATTACAAAATAGCATAAGGACATCAAGAATAAACGAAAAAATAATTTTTTTTGTATTAAAGCAGCTAAAAAATCATAATATAGAAAATAATTTTTTAGAAGATTTAAAGGATTTATATATACTAATGAAAAATAATAGAAAATATGAAATAATGATAAGACGTGATAAGGTAATAAATGCGCTCCTTACAGCAAGCATTTTTATATTTATTACGACAGCTATTATGCTAATTATTAGAATATAGATTATGAAAAATATGAGGCAGTGCTTCATATTCAAGGGTGAGGGATGACGAATGCAAATGATTATAGATAAGGTTAAACACGCGATAGAAAAGCATCAGCTACTGGAGAGGGGTGATAAGCTTGTTGTTGCCATCTCTGGTGGGCCAGATTCAGTATGCTTGCTTCACATATTACATAGCTTATCAGTAGAATATGGCATCAAAATTTATGGAGCACATCTGAATCATAACTTTAGGGGAATCGAGGCTCAAAAGGACGCTCAATATGTAAATAATCTTTGCGAAGAGTTAGATATTATGCCCTTTGTAAAAAGCATGGATGTGGGAAAATATGCAAAAGAAAAGGGTTATTCCCTGGAGGAAGCGGGAAGAATATTACGGTATCAGTTTTTTGATGAAGTAGCTGAAAAGGTTGGAGCTAGTAAAATTGCAGTAGCCCACAACCAAAATGATCAGGCAGAAACCGTGCTTATGAGATTATTGAGAGGAGCAGGGCCACAGGGCTTAGCTGCTATCAGACATAAAAGGGATAAGATAATAAGGCCCCTATTAGATGCAACAAGAGGCGAAATAGAGGCTTATTGTGACATGCATAATTTAGCTCCGAGAATAGATCATACTAATGCACAGGCGATATATCATAGAAACAAAATAAGATTAGAGCTGTTGCCTTATCTCCAAAAGGAATATAATCCCAATATAATTGAAGCCTTAGTGAAAACAGCCTCCCTATTAAAAATGGATAATGATTTCTTAGAGCTTCAGGCAAGGGATTCCTATAATCTTCTTAAACGAAATGAAAATGAATGTTTATATCTACCCATATTAGGTATAAATAAGTTGCATTTATCATTAAAGAGTAGAATACTTCGTATAGCGGCAGAAGAGCTATTAGGAAAAAAAGAAGCCCTGGAGTATAAGCACATAAATAGTATTCTTGAGCTTATTGAGAATTCTGAAACAGGCAAGCGGCTGGTGCTACCTGAGGGCTTATTCGTTAGTAAGAGCTATAATCAGCTTATATTTTCTTTAAGGGATTACAGCGTCGATAATAGCTTCTATTATCTTCTAAACGTTGATGATTGTACCTATATACCTGAAGCAGAGGGTGAGTTTCATTTAAGGCTTTTAGAACGTGAGGAATTAAAGGAGATACCGAAGGGAAATAATATAAAGGCCTTTGATTGGGATAAGGTAAAAAATCAGCTTATAGTTAGAAACAGAAGAGATGGGGATCGATTTATTCCTCTAGGCTTAAGTGGTCATAAGAAGCTGAAGGATTTCTTCATAGATTTAAAGATTGAGAGAGCCCATAGGGACAATATACCTTTAGTGTGTGATGGAGAGGAAATAATGTGGATTGTAGGCTATCGTATAAGTGACACTTATAAGGTGACAAAGAATACTGAAAGCGTATTATTGATTGAGTTTAGAAAAAATTAATAATACAAAGGTTAAAGAAGGTTAGCTATAAAGTTGTTTTTAAGTGGATAGTATGGTAAAATATTAAAATGCAGTATCAGGCTATGATGTAGCATTAGATGAGAGGAGGACTTTTGTTGAGGAAATTTTTCCGGGGAGCAAGTTTTTATATTTTAGTATTTATCGTTTTGTTAATTCTCGTACAACAATTTAATGGAAGACCACAACAGATAGAAGCAATAGATTACACTACGCTTCGTCATCAGCTAGTTGCTGGTAATGTTCAGGAAATTACTATTGTTGGAGATCGTTCCTTAAAGGGAACTTTAATAAGAAATAATGAAGCAGTACAATTTACATCCTATTGGCCAGTTGGTATTAGTGTCGAAAGGTTTACGGAGCTACTGGAGGAGGAAAATAAAAACCCAGATATTAAAATAATAGGGACACCACCGCCTACAACACCGTGGTTTATTGATTTACTGCCTTCGCTTTTCATGATATTGATCTTTATAGTATTTTGGTTTGTATTTATGCAGCAATCTCAAGGGGGCGGCAATCGTGTTATGTCCTTTGGAAAAAGCAAAGCAAAGCTTCATAAGGACGACGAAAGAAAGAGAGTCACCTTTGATGATGTAGCGGGCTTAGATGAAGAGAAGGAAGAGCTTCAGGAGCTAGTGGATTTCTTGAGAAATCCAAGGAAATATATTGAGTTAGGTGCTCGTATTCCAAAGGGTATACTTATGGTGGGCCCTCCGGGAACAGGTAAAACCTATATTACTAAGGCAGTTGCTGGAGAAGCGGGAGTTCCCTTCTTCAGTATCAGTGGTTCAGACTTCGTAGAGATGTTTGTAGGGGTTGGAGCTTCAAGGGTAAGGGATTTATTTGAGCAGGCTAAGAAAAATTCACCTTGTATAATATTTATTGATGAAATAGATGCAGTAGGACGTCGTCGTGGTGCAGGCTTAGGTGGAGGTCACGATGAAAGAGAGCAGACCTTAAATCAATTACTGGTTGAGATGGATGGCTTCGGAATTAACGAAGGTATTATTATAGTTGCAGCAACCAATAGACCAGATATATTAGACCCAGCATTATTAAGACCAGGTCGATTTGACCGTCAGGTATTGGTAGGGGCACCTGATATTAAGGGTAGAGAGGCTATTTTAAAGGTTCATTCTAAGGCTAAGCCTTTAGCAGAGGATGTAGACCTAAAGGTTCTAGCGAGAAGAACCCCGGGCTTTACACCAGCTGATATAGAAAACCTAATGAATGAGGCTGCACTATTAACTGCAAGAAAAAGTGAAAAGAAAATAAGAATGGCTACTATTGAAGAGGCTATTACAAAGGTAATAGCTGGAGTAGAAAAGAAGAGCCGTGTTATAAGTGAAAAGGAAAGAAAGCTTACAGCCTACCATGAAGCAGGGCATGCAGTTGTTGCAACCTTACTTCCGAATGTAGACCCTGTGCATCAGGTTACAATTATACCTAGAGGTAGAGCTGGTGGATTTACAATGATACTTCCTACAGAAGATAAGTATTATGCAACCAAGTCGGAGATGGAGGATCATATCATTCATTTACTTGGCGGTAGGGTCGCTGAAAAACTGGTTTTAAATGACATTAGCACAGGTGCATCTAATGACCTACAAAGAGTTACTGAAACCGCAAGAGGTATGGTTACCAAGTACGGAATGAGTGAAAAGCTTGGACCAATTGCCTTTGGTGGTGGAGATGAAGAGGTATTCCTAGGTAGAGACTTCACCTCCAGAAGAAATTATTCAGAGGAGGTTGCTGCTGAGGTAGATAGAGAAATCAAGAAAATTGTTGATCATGCATATGAGGTAACCATCAAGCTATTACAAGGTAATATGGATAAGCTGCATATTATTGCTAATGCCTTATTAAAAATGGAAACCTTGGATGCAGATATCTATCAAAAGATTTTCAACGGTCAGCTGGTAATATCTGATGATGATACAAATGAGGATGTTGAAAAGAGGTATAAGGAACTGGTTGAGGTAGAAAAGCTAGCAAAAAAAGAAGCTGATAATAATGAGAAGGCTAAAGAGGATAAATTAAGTAATTCCTTTGTGGATAGTCAAGCTCCGTCAGTTAAAGGTGAAGATAAAGAAAATAAAAGCTAATTAACAACGTCTTGAGGGTAACCTCAAGGCGTTAATTATTTTTTGCAGAAGGCCTCTAAAGCTATTGTCGAAAAAAAATTATGAAGTAAATATTTTTTGTGATTTTTATCATAGCAAATATTATATGTTTTAGTATAAATTCAAAAAGAAAGAAGGGAGGTGAAATTATGAAAAGTAGTTATTTATTGGTACTATTTATGATTGTTGTTATATTGGTAACAGCCTGTGTAAGTCCAACTATTGTAGAAAAGGAGAAGGAAGAAATTGTTGCTGCAGCAGATTGGGCAGACCAATATCCGGATGAGTATAGCTCTTATCTAAAAAATGCTGAAATGGAAAGGACTACTTATGGAGGATCTGAGCCTATTGATTATCTAGAAAAGTATCCAAATCTAAAGATAATCTATGCTGGTAACGGTTTCAGCAAAGAATATCTAAGAGCAAGGGGTCATGTATACTCTCTTGAGGATGTAATACATACTGCAAGACCGAAGCCAGGAGCAAGCTGTTTAAGCTGTAAGACCCCGGATTACTTAAGCATGCTCAATGAATACGGCAAAGACTTCTATAAAATGGACTTTGATGAAATGGCTGCAAAGGCTGTGAGTCCAATAAGCTGCTATGACTGTCATCAAAATACTCCAGGGGAGCCGGTAATTACCAGAAATCATTTGAAAACAGCCTTAGAGCTTGTAGATAAGGAATTTAAGATGGGTGACTTATCCTGTGCTCAATGTCATGTAGAATACTATCTTCATCCTGAAACTAAGGAGGTAATAGTTCCTTGGGATAATGGGATTACAGTTGATGGAATTGAAAAGACCTTTGATGACTTGGGTTATTATGATTGGATTCATCCAACTACCGGGACTCCTCTTTTAAAGGTTCAGCATCCTGAATTTGAAACCTATCAAGGAAGCCTCCACAACAAGATGGGGTTAAGCTGTATAGACTGTCATATGCCTAAGGTGGAAAATGATGAGGGGGATCTATATAGATCACATCATTGGACCAGTCCATTGAAATACGTTGAACAATCCTGTATGAGCTGTCATACCGGAACTTCTGATGAATTGATTGCAAGGGTTGAAGGCATTCAAAAAGGAGTAGCAGAAAAGACCGATGAAGTAAGCGATTTAATAGTTGAACTAATCAATGAACTGACTGAAGCTGTTGAAAGTAAACAGCATTCTGAAGAATTCCTAAACTTAGTAAGGAGTTATCATAGAAAAGCCCAATGGAGATGGGACTTTGTATTTGTAGAAAATAGTACAGGATTCCACAATTCTCAGTTGGCTCATGAAACCTTAGACGCTGCCCGTATGTATGCAGAAAAGGGATTGGAATTATTAAGAAAACAGCAGTAATATAGGGGCTATTTTGGCCCCTTTTACAGAAATTAAAAAAGGAGAGTACAAGGATGAAACAGGATAGTGTTTTTAAAGACATATGGAAAGCTCTTCATTCCATGAAATTTGGAATTATACTTTTATTAATAATTGGTATTTCGTCTATAGCCGGGACTATAATTCCACAAAAAAACCCACTTGTCTTTTATGAGAGAGAATATAGTCCTATAGTTTATACAATCATTAGTATGTTGAACCTTAATGATGTATATGCTTCCTGGTGGTTTATAGCTATGATGATAGTCCTTTCTCTTAATTTAACCTTTTGCAGTATTATCAGACTTCCTTTAATTTTAAGACAAATGCTAAAGGTACCTGAATTAAATAATGAACTGAAGAGAAATAACATTTTATTCAAGAAGGAATTTAGTAATGAGATAGACGTAAAAAAGCTTTTTAGAAAAGCAAAATTTTTCAGAGTAAAAAAAGTTAATACAGAAGAGGGAACCTATTATTTTGGCTATAAAAACAGATTTGGTTTTTTAGGTTCTTGGTTAACTCATGTAGGACTATTGGTTATTATAGTATCATACATGTTTGGTCAAATTACAGGCTTTGAAACCTATTTCTATGGAGTTCCTGGTATAACACAGAAATTAGAAGAAACGCCATATGAAATACAAATAGATGATTTTGAAATAAAATTCAGGGAAGACCTTAGCGTAAATCAGTATGTTAGCAATATAACGGTAATAGATACTGCTACGGGGAACAAGGTTAAGTCCGGGGAGCTTTCTGTAAATAATCCCTTTAGGATGGAAAATTTTAGTATATATCAAAACGGTACTGGGTGGGCAGTAGATATAAAGCTTGAAAGAAGTGGAGAAAAAATTGCTGATAGAATACTTTATCAAAGTGAAATTCATGTAGATGATAATCAAAAAATTGCATTGCAATTTGTAAACCTCTTTCCGGATTATGATAACTCTATGGGAAGACCACAAACCATAAGTCCCTTCCCAAATAATCCTAAAATGCTATATACAATCTTTTATGAAGGAAAACGAGCAGATATGAATGTAGTGGGTATGGGAGATAAGATCCAATGGGAGGAGTACACCTTTATAATAGATAATCCAAGACAATTTACCTTGCTACAAGCTTCAAGTGATCCTGGGATTCTAGGAGCTAAGCTTGGAGGTGGACTCTTACTTCATGGTATTATGTTTGCATTTTATTTTCATCCAAGACAATTAAAGGCATTAAAGAAAAGAGACGGCAAGGTCTTAATATGGGCAGATACTACAAAGGATACAGAAAATTATAAGGCTCAAATAGAAAAACTTTTAAAAGAATTAGATGAAAAGGAGAGTTAGTTATGGAATTGCAAAAATTTTTACAGCTTGAGAGTAGCTTTTTTAATGTATGTATAGTCATGTATATTATTTCAATGGTATTGTATTTTCTTTTCTTTGTAATGAAAAATGAAGGCTATGGAAAGTATGCAACTTTCTTTGTGAAGGCTGGATTTATATTTCACACTATTGCCATAGCTTCCAGAGGAATTGGAGCAGAAAGACTTCCATTGACAAATCAATATGAGTTTGCTACTAGCTTTGCATGGGGAATTGCATTATGCTTCATTATTTTTGAACACAAATATAATTTTAGAGCTATGGGAACATTTGTAACCCCTATAATATTTATAATTATCGGATATGCAGCAATGCAATCAAAGGATGTACGACCCTTAATGCCAGCTTTGCAAAGCTATTGGCTAGCCCTTCATGTATCTACAGCAGTAATCAGCTATGGAGCCTTTGGAGTAGCCTGTGGAGTATCATGTATGTATTTGCTGAAGGATAAGTTTCAAAAAGATCAGTTTTTTAATAAGAATATGCCATCTCTAGATAAGCTGGATTTAATAAGCTATAGGGCAATTTCCTTAGGTTTTTTATTTTTAACCCTAGTAATGGTGACAGGAGCTATTTGGGCAGAGCAGGCATGGGGAAGATATTGGGCGTGGGACCCTAAAGAAACCTGGTCCTTCATTACGTGGATTATTTATTCCATATACCTACACGTTAGAATCACTAAGGGCTGGAAGGGAAGAAGAGCTGCATTATTTAGTGTAATTGGCTTTGCGTGTGTACTATTTACATACATAGGTGTTAATACTTTATTACCAAGTATACATAGTTATGCATAGGAGTGTTGTTATGAATTGGACTAAAGAAGCAGAAGAAAGAATGAAGGGAGCACCCTTCTTTATACGTGGGATAGCTAAAAAGAAGGCTGAAGAAATGGCTAAATCAAGAGGAAAAAATATTGTAGAAATAGAGGATATAGAACTTGCAAAAAAAAGTAATGATTTGGCGGATATAAGTAAGATAGACCTTTCTATAGAGGGGATTGAAAGTACAAAATTTAAAGAAATAAAGCCTTGTGGAGGTTTAAAGGGATGCCCTTTAACTCTATTTAACGATGAACAAGTGGTGTTGACTCTTGATAAGGCTATTAGAAAAGAAGAACTACAAAAGTTTTTGGAGACTCAAATTACAGGGCCCGTCCTCTACCACCATAAATTTAAGGCGGCGGTTAGTGGGTGTTCTAATAACTGTTCTCAGCCCCAAATAAAAGACATAGGAATTACAGGATACATAAGACCTAAAATTAATAAGGGAAGCTGTATCGGATGCCGTCAATGTGTAAAAGCTTGTCCTGAGCATTTAGTTGCAGTAGATAGCGATCCATCAATAAACTACAAGGAATGTCTTGATTGCGGGAGATGTCTTCGTGCTTGCCCAACTGATTCAATTGTAGAGGGAGAAAAAGGCTACAGGGTAATTATTGGAGGTAGACTAGGGCGAAGACCTCACCTGGCAGAATATTTATTAGATGCAGAATCATTGGAGGTCTTGGAGATAGTTCTATGCAAATTGATTAATTTATATAAGGGATGGTATCTCGAAGGTAAAAGATTTAGTAGTCAAATAGAGGAGCTGGGGGTGGAGAAATTACGAGCTTTGATTATGCTTGAACTGAAGGGACTTTAAATAGTAAAGTTTGTCTTCAAGATTCCTATTTGTTTATATACTGCAAAAAGTTTATAAATGGCTGTAATTCTACTTTTTATATGTGGTATTATATATACATGAGGACAAAGAGGAAAAGGTGAGGATATGAAGTATATAGATTGTAATGTGATTAAAAAGAGGGTACGAGACTTATGCATTTATATGAATGTAAATATGGATAGTGGAGTGAAGTTGGCCTTAGAAAAGTCCTTAGAAACAGAAGATTCACCCTTGGCTAAGGATATTCTGTTGGATATATTAAAGAATAAAGAAGTGGCTGAAAAGGAAAATATACCCCTATGTCAGGATACAGGAATGGTGCTTGCATATGTTGAAATAGGGCAGGAGGTACAAGTAGTAAATGGCCTGTTGTCAGAGGCAATTAATGAAGGGGTTAGACAGGGCTACGAAGAAGGCTTTTTGAGAAAGTCAGTCGTGGGCTGTCCCTTGAGGAGAAATAATACAGGCGACAACACACCAGCGATAATTAATTATCAGTTGGTGGCTGGCGATATACTAAAAATAAAGCTTGCTGCTAAAGGCTTCGGAAGTGAAAATATGAGTGCTATTAAAATGTTAAACCCAGTGGATGGTCCAGAAGGGGTAAAGGCCTTTGTCCTTGAGACCATTAAAAAGGCGGGAGGCAACTGTTGTCCTCCAATTATAGTTGGTGTTGGCATAGGGGGAAGCTTCGATAAATCTGCTAGTCTTGCAAAATATGCCTTGCTAAGGGATTTAGGTAAAGAAAATCCAGACCAGTATTTGGCTCAGCTGGAAAAGGAGCTGCTGGAGGCTGTTAATCAATTGGGGGTTGGACCACAGGGCTTTGGAGGAGCTACTACTGCTCTGGGCCTTCACATAGAAGCTTATCCCACTCATATAGCCGGGCTACCAGTTGCAGTTAATATTAATTGCCACGCCTCAAGACATGGGGCTATAGAGCTGTAAAATAAATCTAGCTAATAATGAATAATGAGTAATGAATAATGGTTATCTACAAATAGCATTCCTATTATTCATTATTAGTTATTAGTTATACATTATAATCTATTCAGGAGGTTCACCATGAGTTCAATTAGGATAAATGCACCGCTGGAGGACAGTGTTATTTTTAAGCTTAAGGCTGGAGATAGGGTGTTAATAGAGGGAACTGTATATACTGCCAGAGATGCCGCACATTCAAAGTTGAAGGCTTTAATAGAAAATAACCAGGAGCTTCCTATTAATTTAGTAGGTCAGGTTATATATTATGTCGGTCCTACACCAGCTCCTGAGGGTAAAGTTATTGGCTCTGCAGGACCTACAACCAGCACAAGAATGGATAGAGTTACACCTATTCTTTTAGAGCGAGGGCTAAAGGGCATGATAGGTAAAGGGGATAGAAGTACTTCTGTTATAGATTCTATTATAAAGAATAAGTGTGTATATTTTGCTGCTATTGGTGGTGCAGGGGCATTGATAGCAGATAGTATTATAGAATCAGAGATTATTGCTTTTCCAGAGCTGGGTACGGAAGCTATTAGAAAACTCACTGTAAAGAATTTTCCAGCGATAGTGGCGATAGATTCCTTTGGAAATAATTTATATAACCAGGGGCCTTTGGAGTATCTAGAAAAAATAAGAGACAATGCCAAAACATGGTAATTCCAACGGAGGAGGCTATTTCTAAATAGGTGCAGAAGCAATTCCTATTACGAATTTACAATCCACAGGAATTAAATTCTTGTTATATTGTTACATATTAATATTGATATTTGCACTGAAAAATAATAAACTAATAATAGTTGCAGATAATATGCAAAAATAAGGTGGATGATCTTTGTGAAAACCCTTGAAATTTTTATAAGTGGCTATGCAAAGCTGCCAAGTGGCACAACAGCTGAGGAGCTATATAAGGTTGTAGCCGTAGGAGTCATAGTTGATAAGTACTCAGGTAAAATTATTGATACTGATTGTTCGTTGGTTACCAGTGTAGCGAAGGAGCACGTAAAAAAGCTACTGGTAGGTAAGGATTTAAATGATTTTCACGATATTGAAAAGGCAATATTAGATACTTATTACGGATCAGCTAAAAAGGCGTTAATATCATCAGTAAAGAAATGTCATGAAAAATATAAGCAAATAGTTGATAATAAAGTCGTAGACGATTATATATAATTAAACAAAATGCTTGCTATTTAACCTTTTATCGATCGAAGTAAATTCCCTTTACTTCACAAGTGGGTAATAACCGTTAGATATGCTAATCTACCAAGATCAGTATATCTAACTTTTTTTTGAGAAAATTCATAATATTTTAATAAATGCGGCATAGAAATTCAGATAGTTTAATGCCTTAGAATTATTTTATATATAATAGTGAAAAATAACTGAAAAAGACTAAAGGAACATTTATGATATTGTACTAAAAATTGCACAATAAATTTGGATTCTTGCTAGTAAAATGCTTGCAGGAAACAGAAAAAAACTGTAGAATAATGTAGAGTGTGCAATATAAATTTCAATGCATGCAATGAGTGAAACAAAACTTGCAAATTGAGAACTAATTATAGTGCTCCTCATTATAGGTTGTTGTAGTTATATACAGATACGAAGTACTAGTTGACTTAATAAAGCAAGCGTTAATTGAAGGATTCTGTTAGAAAATTTCAAAAACAAAATGAATAGTACCTACAAATCTTGAAGGAGGATGTAAAATGTTCGAAAAAGAGAAGCTGGACCAGCAAAAAGAGAAGGATAAGAGCTGGAACGAAAACAAGGTTGAAAGAGTTCTAGATAAGTTTCCAGAAAGAAAGAGGCAGTTTGTGACTGGATCAAACTTAAATGTTAAAAGACTTTACACACCAGCAAATGTAGAAGCCTTAGATTATGAAAATGACTTAGGGTATCCAGGTCAATATCCCTTTACCAGAGGTGTTCAACCAACAATGTATAGGGGAAAATTCTGGACCATGAGACAGTATGCAGGCTTTGCAACTGCAGAGGAGTCTAATAAGCGATACAAATATCTTCTAGAGCAGGGTCAGACAGGACTTTCAGTAGCCTTTGACTTACCTACACAAATTGGATATGATTCAGATCATGCATTATCTGAGGGGGAAGTAGGTAAGGTAGGGGTAGCCATCGACTCTTTGAAGGATATGGAGATTTTATTCGATGGTATTCCATTAGACAAGGTTAGTACATCAATGACTATTAATGCTCCAGCTTCTGTGTTGTTGGCCATGTACATCGCTGTTGCTGAAAAACAAGGGGTTTCAGCAGAACAATTAAGAGGGACTATTCAAAATGACATATTAAAGGAGTATATAGCAAGAGGTACATATATTTTCCCTACAGCACCATCTATGCGACTAATAACTGATATATTTGAATACTGTTCACAAGAGGTGCCAAACTGGAATACCATTAGTATTTCAGGATATCACATTCGTGAAGCAGGCTCTTCAGCAGTCCAAGAGGTTGCCTTCACCCTTGCAAACGGTATCGCTTATGTTGAAGCGGCTATAAAGGCCGGCTTGGATGTAGATACCTTCGCACCAAGATTATCCTTCTTCTTTAACGCTCATAATGATTTGCTAGAAGAGGTGGCGAAGTTTAGAGCAGCAAGAAGACTATGGGCTAAAATCATGAAGGAAAGATTTAATGCAAAGAGTGAAAAATCTATGCAGCTTAAGTTCCATACACAAACAGGTGGTTCAACTCTTACAGCTCAGCAGCCTGATAACAATATTGTAAGGGTTGCTATTCAAACATTAGCAGCTGTTTTAGGTGGAACACAATCACTACACACCAACTCAAAGGATGAGGCCCTTGCCTTGCCAACAGAGGATAGTGTACGTATAGCCTTAAGAACTCAACAAATAGTTGCTTATGAGAGTGGTGTTGCAGAAACAATTGACCCATTAGCTGGCTCCTATTATATAGAAAGCTTAACTAATACAATAGAAAATGAAGCAAAGGCTTATATAGATAAAATAGATTCCTTAGGTGGTTCACCACAGGCAATTGAGAAGGGCTATATACAAAAGGAAATTATGGATAGCTCCTATGAATACCAAAAGCAAATTGAAGGTGGAGAAAGAATTGTTGTAGGTATGAATAAATTCCAAATCAAGGAGGCTGCTCCTAAAGGCTTGTTGAGAGTAGATCCTTCAGTAGGAGAGCTACAAAAAGATAAGATCAAAAAGCTAAAGGCTGAAAGAGATAATAGCTTAGCTGAGGCCAAGCTAATAGCACTAAAGGAAGCAGCTAAGGGCACTGACAATCTAATGCCATTTATCCTAGAAGCAGTTAGAGCATACGCCACTTTAGGAGAAGTTTGTGGTGTGTTGAGAGAAGTCTTTGGTGAGTATCAGCAAAGCGTTATTCTATAGAGCTTATTAATTGATTGAGGGAGGTTTATTCAATGTCAAGACCAATTCGCGTACTAGTTGCTAAACCAGGCTTAGACGGCCATGATAGAGGAGCTAAGGTTATAGCTAGAGCTTTAAGAGATGCAGGCATGGAGGTTATATATACAGGCTTAAGACAGACACCGGAGCAGATAGTAAATGCCGCTATTCAGGAGGACGTAGATGTTGTTGCAATGAGTATTCTATCTGGTGCCCATAACCACTTACTACCAAAGGTTGTTGAGTTGTTAAAGCAGGAAAATGTATATGATGAAATGCTGGTAATCGGTGGTGGAGTAATTCCTGATGAAGACATTCCATTCCTTAAGGAAAAGGGTTTAGCAGAGATATTTACACCTGGAACACCAACACAAGTAACTATAGACTTTATTAAAAGCAATTTAAAAAGAGCATAGTATTATTTTAATGAGATTATGGAGTGGAGGGGGTTCAAAACCTTCTCTGCTTCAAAATAACAGCAGGGTGGTGGGGATATGAATATAGCTGAGAGGCTGCTAAAGCAGGATAAAAGAGCTGCAGCACGATTGATTACTATGATAGAAAATGATGATCAAGAGGCTGTTAATATTATTTCTAAACTATATAATTACACTGGTAAAGCTCGTATTATCGGTATTACTGGTCCACCAGGTGCTGGGAAAAGTACACTTACAGACAAACTGGCAAAAAACCTTAGGAGGGCTGGCAAGACAGTGGGGATTATAGCAATTGATCCTACAAGTCCCTTTACAGGCGGTTCTATATTAGGAGATCGTGTTAGAATGACTGATTTATACACGGATCCCGGTATTTTTATCAGGAGCATGGGAACGAGGGGTCATCTCGGGGGTCTGTCCAAGGCAACATTGGGTGCGACTAAGGTTCTCGATATTTATGGCTTTGATTATATTTTTATTGAAACGGTTGGTGTTGGGCAGTCAGAGGTAGATATTGTAAAAGCAGCAGACACCGTGCTTATGGTAATGGTACCAGGTCTCGGAGATGATATCCAGGCTATAAAGGCAGGTATAATGGAGATTGGAGATATTTTTGTCATAAATAAAGCCGATCGAGATGGTGCCGACAGAACAAAGGTTGAAATTGAAATGATGTTAGATTTTAATCATTCAGAGTGGAGACCTCCGGTAACTAAGGTTGTTGCTATAGAAAATGAAGGCATAGATGAATTAATCGATAACATAGAAGAGCACAGGAATTACATGGAAACAAGCGGCGGATTTATTGAAAGAAGAACTAAGAATTTGCAGGCTGAGATAATAGATTTAACACAGCAGCGATTAATGAAAAGGCTATTGGGAAATGAGGAAAATCAAGCTGAAATAAGGGGCTTGGCTGAAAGGGCAGTAAATAGAGAATTAGATCCCTACAGAATTAGTGATGCATTGTTGAAAAAAATGCTATAAATTTTAATAAGGAGGCGTTGTGATGAAGGTACTTAAGTTAGACCATATAGGGATAGCAGTAAAGGATTTGCAGGAGTCGTTAAAATTTTATGAGGAAATTTTGGGGTTAAAGTGTGAGGGTACTGAGGTTGTGGAGGAGCAAAGGGTTAAGGTTGCCTTTTTACCAGTTGGAGATACAGAGGTAGAATTATTAGAGTCTACTGATGCAGAAGGACCAATTGCTAAGTTTATCGAAAAAAAGGGTGAGGGAATTCAGCATCTTGCCTTTAGAGTTGATAACATAGAGGCAGCAATAGAAGAAATGAAGGAAAAAGGCGTTAAAATGATTGATGAAAAGCCTAGATATGGTGCAGGAGGAGCAAGAATCGCCTTCTGTCATCCAAAAAGCACAAATGGAATTTTAGTAGAGCTTAGCGAGAGAAACGGGTAATCACTATTTTTAAATAGTTTACTATATAGATTTTTAATACAATAGGAGGGTTCATAATGGCAGGAAACAAGTTAGATCAGCTAAAAGAGCTGAGAAGTAAGATTGAACTTGGTGGAGGTCAAAAGAGAATAGACAGCCAACATGAAAAGGGCAAATTAACTGCTCGAGAAAGAATTAACTTATTGTTTGATGAAGGAAGCTTTGTGGAATTAGATGCCTTTGTAAAGCACAGATGTGTGAACTTTGGCATGGAGAAGGAGGATACTCCAGGTGAGGGCGTTGTAACAGGCTACGGCTATGTTGATGGTAGATTAGTTTATGCATATGCTCAGGATTTCACTGTTGTAGGGGGCTCCTTAGGAGAAATGCATGCAGCTAAGATCTGCAAGGTACAGGATTTAGCATTAAAAATGGGTGCGCCAATAGTAGGAATAAATGATTCAGGTGGAGCAAGAATCCAAGAGGGTGTAGATGCTTTATCTGGCTATGGAAAAATATTCTTTAGAAATACTATTTCTTCAGGGGTAATACCTCAAATAACTGCAATTATGGGACCATGTGCTGGTGGAGCGGTTTATTCACCTGCTATAACAGACTTTATCTTCATGGTAGACAAAACAAGCCAAATGTTTATAACCGGACCTCAGGTTATTAAGACTGTTACAGGTGAAGAAGTTACTGCTGAGGATCTAGGTGGAGCTATGACCCATAACCGTACAAGCGGTGTTGCTCACTTCTTAACAGCAAATGATGAGGCCTGCATAGCGGAGATTAGAAGACTTTTAGGCTTTTTGCCTCTAAATAACATGGAAACAGCACCGATATTTGAAACTGAGGATGACATAAATAAGATCATACCTGAATTAAATGAAATTATTCCTGATAATCCAAATAAGCCTTATGATATAAAGGATGTAATTACAAAGCTTGCAGATAATGGTGAATTCTATGAGGTGCATCAGTATTTCGCGCAAAACATAGTTACAGGCTTTATTAGAATGGGTGGACAATCTGTTGGGGTTATAGCAAATCAACCAAAGGTTTTAGCGGGCTGCTTAGACATTAATGCATCCGACAAGGCTGGTAGATTTATCAGAACCTGTGACTGCTTTAATATACCAATACTAAACCTTGTTGATGTACCGGGCTTCCTACCGGGAACTGGCCAAGAGTACGGAGGAATTATCAGACATGGAGCTAAGATGCTTTATGCCTACAGTGAGGCTACAGTACCTAAAATTACATTAATACTTAGAAAGGCATATGGTGGTGCTTATATAGGTATGTGTAATAAGGAGCTTGGAGCTGATATAGTTTTAGCTTGGCCATCAGCAGAGATTGCAGTTATGGGTCCAGAGGGGGCAGCTAATATTATCTTCAGAAAGGAAATTTCTGACTCTGAGAATCCACAAGAAACTAGAGCTCAATTAATCGCAAATTATAAGGGTGAGTTTGCTACCCCATATAAGGCTGCTGAGAGAGGCTATGTAGATGATGTTATTGAACCAGCAGCTACAAGACCGAGATTAATTGATGCCTTAAATATGTTATCAAGTAAGAGAGAAACTCGACCACCTAAGAAGCATGGTAACCTACCAGTATAATCAGTAGTATAGAAAAAGAGGTGACAAGAGAATGAGTTTACTAGAAAAAATGAAGGTTTCTGCTGACTCCTTAACAATGGGAGAAAAGCTTATGGGTAGCCTACAGGTTACATTATTTGGTCTAATTGTTGTATTCTTTGCCCTAGGAATTTTATATGTTTGTATAAATATAATGCATATGCTTTTAAATTCTAGTACAAAGAAGAAGCCACAGGCTGCTGCTCCAACACCAGTAAAGGTTGAAGAGCCACCGGCAGTAGAAGAGGAAGAGTTAGTGGATGATACTGAATTGGTGGCGGTTATTACTGCAGCTATTGCAGCCACACTACAGACCTCAACACATAACATTATAGTTAGAAATATTACTAGACAGCCTGAAGGCACTCCGGCATGGGGTAAGCTTGGCAGAATGGAAAATGTAAATAGATGGTAGTAAGCTATAAATATGACTAGTGGATGATGATTAAGGAGGATGAAAAATGAAAAAGTTTAATATCACAGTAAATGGTGTTTCATATGAGGTAGAAGTAGAAGAAATAAAGGATGGAGCAGCTGCAGCCCCAGCTGCAAGACCAGCAGCTCCTGCAGCAGCACCACAGCCTAAGCCGGCAGCTAAACCAGCTCCAAAACCAGCAGCACCAGCCGCTGCAGCTCCAGCAGGGGCAAGCTCAGTAACCTCTCCAATGCCAGGTAACATATGGAAGATACTAGTTAAAGAGGGTGAAGAGGTTAAGGAAGGCCAAGTATTGTTAATTTTAGAAGCTATGAAGATGGAAAACGAGATAATGGCTCCAGCAAATGGAGTAGTAGCAGGAATTCATGTTTCTGAGGGTGCATCTGTTAGTGGTGGAGACTTATTAGTTTCATTAAAATAATAGAATAGACACCAACAATATTTGAAAGGAGATGCACAAATGTTTGACGTTCTAAGAGAGTTTTGGTTTACCACAGGCTATGCAAACATGACCTGGCAGCAAGGCGTTATGCTTCTGATATCCTGTGTATTACTCTATTTAGCAATCGGTAAAAAGTTTGAACCGTTGCTATTATTACCTATTGCCTTTGGTATGCTTTTAACAAATCTGCCTTTAGCAGGTTTAACTGATATAGGAAACACAGTAATTAAGGCCTTAAGTGGGTCAACAGCTGGGACAACAGCTGAAATGCTGGCAAGTCCAACTACTGAGATTATTAACCAAGGTATTCCAGCACAGGTTTATACACAAAGTCCAGGCGGACTATTTGGCTATCTTGGCCAAGGGGTTAAGCTGGGAATATTTCCTCCCCTTATATTCCTAGGGGTTGGAGCAATGACTGATTTTGGACCTCTTATCGCAAATCCAAAAAGTATTTTCTTGGGTGCCGCTGCGCAGCTAGGGATATTTGCAACCTTCGCAGGTGCAACGCTATTAGGCTTTTCAGCTCAGGAGGCTTCTTCAATTGGTATTATCGGTGGAGCTGATGGACCAACAGCAATATTTTTAACCTCACAGCTGGCGAGTCATCTTCTAGGTCCTATAGCTGTAGCTGCGTATTCTTATATGGCGCTGGTTCCAATCATTCAGCCTCCAATCATGAAGGCTCTGACCTCTAAAAGGGAGCGTATGATTAAAATGGAGCAGCTAAGAACTGTAACTAAGACAGAAAAGGTAGTATTTCCAATCATGGTTACGTTAATAGTTTCTTTATTACTACCAGCAGCTGCTGCTCTTGTAGGATTATTAATGTTTGGAAATCTATTAAAGGAATCCCTGGTTACTGACCGTTTATCAAAAACAGCTCAAAATGAATTAATTAATATAGTAACCATCTTCTTAGGCTTAAGCGTTGGTGCTACTGCTAAGGCTGAACAATTCCTAAGAGTTGACACATTACAGATTATTGTTCTAGGTATAATTGCCTTTGCTGGAGGTACTGCCGGGGGAGTATTATTAGCAAAGCTTATGAACAAATTGATGGGTGGAAATGCCATCAATCCATTAATTGGTTCTGCAGGGGTATCTGCTGTACCGATGGCGGCAAGGGTATCTCAGGTTGTAGGTCAAAAAGAGAATCCAAGCAATTTCCTATTGATGCATGCAATGGGACCTAACGTTGCGGGAGTTATAGGCTCCGCCGTAGCAGCAGGGGTATTGCTATCATTGTTTAACTAATATCTGGTACTTAGAGAGGTATGCACTTTTTTAGTGTATATCTCTCTTATCAATTTAATGAATAACTAATAATGAATAATGAATAACTTATAGTGATTAACTAATAATGAATAACAGAAAGGATATTAATTGTATAAAAGCTTATTATCATTAAAATTATAAAATTATGAAATTATGAATTTACATTTAAACCTTTGACTAGACACTTAATCAGTCGACTAAATTATTCATTATTCATTATTCGTTATTCACTATTATATTTGCTTTACATATGGAAAAATTAACCTTAAACTAATAATATATACGTAGTTGGGAGGATTGCTCATTGAAGGAAAGAATACTTAAGACACTATATGATAAAAAAGGTGACTATGTTTCCGGTGAAGAACTAGCTGGTTTATTGGGTGTATCTAGGACAGCAATTTGGAAGCATATCAAACAGATAAAGCAGGAGGGGTATAATATTGAGACAACTAAAAAAGGCTATAGAATATTAGATACGAAGGAAAAGCTATTACCTATGGAAATAAAGGGTCGATTAGATGAGGATAGCATTATAGGGAAAGAAATTTTACACTTTGACAGTATAGATTCGACTAATGATTATGCAAAAAAAATTGCCTACGAGGTAGCAGAGGGAACAATAGTAATCAGTGAGGAACAACATTCGGGACGAGGTAGAATGGGTAGAGGGTGGAGCTCACCCAAGGGTGATGGTATTTGGATGTCAATAATACTTAAGCCTATGATTCCACCTACTGAGGCTGCTAAGCTTACTCAGGTGGCTGCAGCGGCTGTTTGTAAGGCTATTCGTCAAACAACTGAGTTGTCTGCACTTATAAAATGGCCTAATGATATAGTTGTTGGAAATAAAAAAGTTTGTGGTATATTGACAGAAATGGCTGGGGAACTTAATGAAGTGAATTATATTATTGTTGGTATTGGAATTAACGTAAACACTGACTCCTTTCCAAAGGAGCTAAGTGAAAAGGCTACGTCACTTTTCATTCAAAAGGGTGAAAGGATAGACAGAAATTGCTTAGCTGCTTCAATTATAAAGGAATTTACAATTTTGTACAAATCATACATTCATGAGAAGAGCTTCTCAAAAACCCTTGATGTCTGTAGGGCATTTTCAGCATTGATTGGCAAGGAGGTTTATTTAGTTAAGGGCGAAGAGAGGGAACGTGTAACTCCTATAGATATAACCGACGACGGTCTGCTAATGGTCAGAAAAAGTAATGGTGAGGTTACAACAATTATTTCTGGAGAGATATCTATACGGGGTGAAGGGCAATACATTTAGCAGTAAAATGAAAGTGGTACAGTTCTTGCATGTATTTTATGCTAAATCCATTTAACAATAAAATTATATATAAGGAGGAGTTATAATGAAGGAAATCGTTATAGCTAGTGCGGTAAGAACAGCTATTGGTAACTATGGAGGAGCTTTAGCTGATGTTTCTGCAGTTGATTTAGGCGCTATTGTAATTAAAGAAGCTTTAAACAGAGCAGGAGTTAAGCCAGAGCAGGTTGATGAGGTATATATGGGCTGCATACTTCAGGCAGGCTTAGGTCAAGGAGTAGCAAGACAAGCCTCTGTAAAGGCAGGTATTCCGGTAGAGGTTCCTGCAACCACCATCAATATGCTATGTGGTTCTGGACTAAGAACAGTATCCTTAGGTGCCCAAACTATTATAGCAGGTGACAATGACATCGTTGTCGTAGGCGGTACAGAAAATATGAGTCAGGCTCCATACCTATTACCTAAAGCAAGATGGGGTATAAGAATGGGTCACGATCAAGTAATTGACTCAATGATTCATGATGCATTAACTGATGCCTTTAATCAATATCACATGGGTATAACAGCAGAAAATCTTGCAGCCCAGTATAACATTACAAGAGTAGAACAGGATACCTTTGCAACCAGCAGCCAAAACAAAGCAGAAAAGGCTTGGGCTGAAGGTAAGTTCAAGGAAGAAATTGTTCCAGTAGTTATACCTCAACGTAAGGGAGACCCAATAGTATTTGAAACTGATGAATTCTTCAAAAAGGGTATGACTGTTGAAAAGCTAGGTGGATTAAAGCCAGCATTTAAGAAGGATGGAACTGTTACTGCTGGTAATGCCTCTGGAATCAATGATGGAGCTGCTGCATTAGTTATTATGTCTAAGGAAAAGGCTGATGAGCTTGGTATTAAGCCTTTAGCAACCTTAGTATCCTATGCAAATGGTGGTGTTGAACCAGCTATCATGGGTATTGGCCCTGTTCCGTCAGTAAGAAAGGCTTTATCAAAGGCTGGACTAACAATCTCAGATATGGATTTAATCGAAGCTAATGAAGCCTTTGCAGCTCAAGCGCTTTCTGTTGCAAAGGACTTAGAATTTGACATAGAAAAGGTAAATGTTAATGGCGGGGCAATCGCTCTAGGACACCCTGTTGGAGCAAGTGGTGCAAGGGTGCTAGTAACATTATTACATGAGATGAAGAAAAGAGACTCTCAATACGGCCTTGCTACCTTATGTATCGGTGGTGGAATGGGTACAGCAGTTATAGTAAAGAGATAAAGCAATTAACAGCAAAAAACCTTCGGGTTTTTTGCTGTTTTCTTTAATGACCAGAAAGTATGCTTACCGAATTGGTCCTATCTAAACTTAGGAGCCAGGTGAAATAATAATTATCTTTCAAATGTTAAACAATTTATATATAATAAATTTAATATACTTTTACAATGTCATTGCTCTTATCTTATATTGGGGGTGTTATTATGATTACAAATTCTAAAAAAACAGAATACTTAGCCTTGAATTCGATTGGAGAGGACCCGGAAAAGCACTCAAATTCGATGGATTCCAAGAACTATTTATTGAAGCTCTACCGTTTTATTTTTGATAATATATATAACTGGATGGTGGTAGTAGACAAGGACGGTTATATATTAATGATCAATAAAAACTATTGCGAGTTTATAGGTATCAAACAGGAGGAGGCTATTGGGAAGCATGTAACAGAGGTTATAGAAAATACCCGTATGCATATCGTGGTTAAGACTGGACATAAGGAAATAGGGGACGTTCAGGAAATAAAGGGTAATCAGATGATAGCAGACCGAATTCCAATATATCAGGAGGGTGAAATTGTAGGAGCTGTTGGAACAGTAATATTTAAAAATCTAGTTGAATTTGATGTATATGTAAAAAATATATTAAAGATGGAAAAGCAGTTGGAATTCTACAAGAAGGAATTAAAGAAGGCATTAGGCAGTGAATACACCTTTGAGAATATTGTAGGGACCAGTGAAAGGCTAATGGAATCTAAAATCTTAGCTAGAAAGGTAGCAGGAACTAAATCAAACATATTACTATTAGGCGAAAGTGGTACAGGCAAGGAATTATTTGCCCATGCTATTCATAATGCCAGCCCAAGAGCAGAGTACCCACTAATTAAAATAAACTGTGGTGCAATTCCTTCGGAGCTTTTAGAGTCTGAGCTATTTGGTTACGAGGAGGGTGCTTTTACAGGGGCAAAAAAAGGTGGTAAGCCTGGTAAATTCGAGTTGGCAAATAAGAGCACCATCTTCTTGGATGAGATAGGGGACTTGCCTTTAAATATGCAGGTTAAAATATTGAGGGTAATACAGGAAAGGGAAATTGAGAGAATAGGTGCTGTAAAGAGTCAAAAAGTAGATGTAAGAATTATAGCTGCTACTAATAAGAATCTCGAAGAAATGATAGAAAATAAGGAGTTTAGAGAGGATCTCTACTACAGGCTGAATGTCATCAATATTAGAATTCCTCCTCTTAGGGAACGTACAGGAGATATTCCCCTACTGACACATCATCTTATAAAAAAGCTTTCAAGTGAATTGAATTGTCATGTTACTGAGGTTTCGGGAGCTGCAATAGAAGCTTTAAGTAAATATAATTGGCCTGGCAACATACGGGAGCTAGCAAATGTACTTGAAAGAGCTATAAATCTAATTGAAAAGGAAGCCACTGTTATGCTGGAGCATCTTCCTTATCATATTAGAAAGGAAGTCCTTCAAGAGGGCTCTGTTAATATTGTAACCAAAAATAAACTCAGTGGTTCTTTAAAGGATATCTTTGAAGATATTGAAAAAAGGGCGATTGAGCAGTATCTTAAAGAAACTGAAGGTAATAAATATCAGACTGCAAAGCTGCTTGGTATAAGTAGAACTAATTTATATGAAAAAATTAAGAAATATCAGCTGGAAATGTTAATAAAATGAACAGTGTACAAATTATGAACAATTGACTTGTAGTTATTGAAAAAAGGCGGTAAGGCTTGCAATTACTTAAGTATAATAGGTAATATATAGAAAATTCTGAATAGACAGATAATTACTGTTCAATATTTGGACAAAACCTAAATGACAATAAAATATCAAACCTCCTTCATGAAGAATTGTTGCTGCTCTATTAAAATATTTTTTTGCTTTAATTAAGTTAAAAGCTTGAAGATATTATCTGGAGAAATGTAATTCTACCAAGTTTAGAAAAAAATAATAACTTGGCACAAGAGTTGCAATAATAAATAAGTAATATCATGGAAGGAGGTTTTTGATTTGGCACCAAAATTTATGACTGCAGAAGAAGCAGTAAAGCTTATAAAATCCGACAGCACTTTAGCTACTGCAGGTTTTGTTGGAAACGCTGTTCCGGAAGAATTAGAAATCGCACTAGAGAAACGTTTTCTTGAAGAGGGGCAACCTCGAAATCTGACCTTAGTATATGCAGCAGGTCAAGGTGACGGGAAGGAAAGAGGTTTAAATCATTTAGGCTATGAGGGTCTTCTTAAAAGAGTAATCGGAGGACACTGGGGATTAGTACCTAAGATTCAAAAGCTTGCTTTTGAAAATAAGGTGGAAGCATACAACCTACCTCAAGGAGCAATCTCACATCTTTTTAGAGATATAGCAGCAAACAAGCCAGGTACCATTACTAGGGTTGGCTTAAAAACCTTCGTTGATCCAAGAGTAGAGGGCGGAAAATTAAATGAAGCAACAAAGGAAGATATAGTTGAGGTTATCGAAGTTTTAGGTAAGGAGTACCTTCTGTACAAGGCATTCCCAATAGATTTTGCATTCATCAGAGGAACTTATGCAGATGAAAATGGTAACGTTACCATGGAGAAGGAAGCAGGCTCATTAGAGGTTCTTTCTATAGCTCAGGCTTGTAAAAATTCAGGTGGTAAAGTTATAGTTCAGGTTGAAAAAATAGTAAAGAATGGAACCTTAGATCCTAAGCTGGTTAAGATACCTGGCATATACATTGATACAATAGTTGAGGTTAAGGACATGAAGAACCATATGCAAACCTTCGCAGAGCAATATAATCCAAGCTATACAGGTGCAATAAGAGTACCGGTTAACTCTGTAAAGCCAATGGAACTGGATGAACGTAAGGTTATTTCAAGAAGAGCCGCTATGGAGCTAGTACCAAGTGCAATTGTAAACCTAGGTATAGGCATGCCAGAAGGTGTTGCTATAGTTGCAAATGAAGAGGGCGTAGGTAATGAAATGATACTAACTGTTGAGCCAGGACCTATAGGCGGTATCCCAGCAGGTGGTTTAAGCTTCGGTGCTGCGATTAATGCAGAAGCAATTATCGATCAACCATATCAATTCGACTTCTATGACGGTGGTGGATTAGACGTTGCTTTCTTAGGCTTAGCACAATGCGATACAGCAGGAAACATAAACGTAAGTAAATTTGGACCGAAAATAGCAGGTGCAGGTGGATTTATTAATATTACTCAAAATGCTAAGAAGGTTATCTTCTGTGGAACCTTTACAGCAGGTGGTTTAGATGTTGAAGTTAAGGATGGAGCTCTTAAGATAAAAGAAGAAGGTAAGGTTAAGAAATTTATCAAGGATGTAGAGCAAATAACCTTCAGTGGCAGGTATGCTTTAGAAGTAAATCAAACAGTTCTATATATTACTGAGAGAGCTGTATTTGAATTAAACAACGATGGTTTAGTTCTTACTGAAATTGCGCCAGGGGTAGACTTAAAAAAGGACATATTAGACCAAATGGAGTTTGAGCCATCGATTAGTCCAGAGCTTAAAATTATGGATGTTAGAATATTTAAGGACGAAAAAATGGGTTTAAAAATCTAATATTTAAAAACAAAAACAAAAAAAGGGAGGAAATAAAATGTTAGGTATTATATTAGGTCTTGCTTTACTAATGTTCTTAGCCTACAGAGGGATGTCTATTATCTGGGTTGCACCTATTTGTGCAATGGTAGTAGCAGTATTCGGTGGTTTAGGCTTAATTCCTGCGTACACTGATTCCTACATGACAGGCTTCGTAGGCTTCGCAAAATCATGGTTCCCAGTATTTATGTTAGGTGCAATCTTCGGTAAGATTATGGATGAGTCTGGGGCGGCAAAATCCGTAGCTCACTGGGTTGTTGGTATTATTGGTAAGAAAAGAGCAATACTAGCAGTTGTAATGGGTTGTGCAGTATTAACCTATGGTGGTGTTTCATTATTCGTTGTTGTTTTCGCTATGTATCCATTAGCAATTGCTTTGTTTAGAGAAGCAAATATCTCAAGAAAGCTTATTCCAGGTGCTATAGCTTTAGGTTCCTTTACCTTTACTATGACGGCTGTTCCTGGTTCTCCACAGATCCAAAACCTAATTCCTATGCAATACTTCGGTACTACTCCAACTGCAGCTCCTATTATGGGTACTGTAGGTGCAATAATAATGCTTGGTGTTGGTCTTCTTTGGATGAGTCACAGTGAGAAGAAGAGAACTGCTGCAGGCGAGGTTTTCGTAGAGCTAACTGAGAAGGTTGACGTAATAGATGCTTCTAAATTACCAAACCCATATTTATCATTATTACCTCTTATTACTGTAATTGTTTTGTTGAATGCTTTTAAATTCCATATCATAACTTCTCTTGTTGCTGGTACACTATTAAGTATAGTATTAAATTACAAGAGATTACCAAACCTAATAGCAACAATGAACGCAGGTGCAGCAGGTTCAGTTTTAGCAATTATAAATACAAGTGCTGCAGTAGGCTTCGGGGCTGTTGTTAGAGCGGTACCAGGCTTTACGGCATTAACTGATTTAGTTTTAGGCATCAAAGGAAACCCACTTATTTCTGAGGCAGTTGCAGTAAATATATTAGCAGGCGCAACAGGTTCAGCTTCCGGTGGTATGGGTATTGCCCTTGCAGCATTAGGAGAAAAATACATGGAGTTATCAGCTTCAACAGGTATTTCACCAGCTGCCTTCCACAGAATAGCATCCTTATCTTCAGGTGGTCTTGATACATTACCACACAATGGTGCAGTATTAACATTATTAGCAGTAACTGCTATGACTCATAAGGATTCCTACAAGGACATTTTTATGGTAGCTACAGCTATTCCTACTCTAGCAGTTGTTGCAGGTATAATTTTAGCAAGCATTGGGTTAATATAATCCAATCATCAATAAATATATTGGAGGCGTAGTAAAATGAGATTAAAAGACAAAGTAGCTATTGTTACAGGCTCTACATCAGGTATCGGTAAAGCTTCTATCTTAAGATTTGCTGAAGAAGGTGCAAAGGTTGTAGTTTGGGGCAGATCAAATGAAGAGGTTGACGCTGTTGTGGCTGAATTGAAGGCTAAGGGTACTGAGGTAATGGGAATTGTAGCTGATGTTGTTGATTCTGCAGCTGTAAACGAAGCTATGGATAAGGTTAAGGAGCATTTTGGATCGATAGATGTACTAGTAAACAATGCAGGTATTACAGCTGATGCTCAATTGGTTAAAATGACTGAGGCTCAATTCGATAACGTTATAGCTGTAAACCTTAAGGGTGTTTACAACTGCGGTCAAGCTGCTGCTAAAATCATGGCTGAGCAAAACAAGGGGGTTATTATAAACGTATCCTCAGTAGTTGGATTATATGGTAACTTTGGTCAAACAAACTATGCAGCTACAAAGTATGGCGTAATTGGTATGACTAAGACTTGGGCAAAGGAGCTAGGAAGAAAGGGTATCAGAGTAAATGCAGTTGCACCTGGCTTCATCGTAACTGAAATGACTGCTAAGATGCCTGAGAAGGTACTTGACGCAATGAAGGGTAAATCACCCTTAAGCACTCTAGGTGACACCTCTGACATAGCAAATGCTTTCCTTTACCTAGCATCTGATGAGGCTAAGTTTGTAACAGGGACTGTATTAAGTGTAGATGGTGGAGTTGTACTATAATAAAAACTTCAGAGCTAATAAATTAGCTTTTGAATAAAGACCCCTATAATATGTTTATTAGACTCTAATTGTAGAAAGGCTTACAATTAGAGTCGTTTTTTTAGATATATTTTACTGTTGAGTAAAGTCAATGGGGACAATATAATTAACATATATAAGAAGAAGGAGCTGATATATATGTCTGTAACACCAGAAGTTCTGGAGGCCTTTATAAGAGTAGCACCTCTCCTCCCAGATTTAAGTGTTGGGGATTTGTCTATTGCAATAACTGATCTTGAAAAATATGTCTGCTATGTACCAGGCAGGGATATAGTATTCCCTGTTAAGCCTGGTGACAGGTTTAATGAAGGCACTGCAGTGGCCCAAGCCATAAGGGAAAAACGCAGGCTGATTAGACAAATGGGTAGTGAAGTGTTTGGCTTTCCGTATATTGCAGTAGCTGTACCTGTTATTGATAAAGGAAGTGTGGTTGGAGGAGTGTGTTTCCTTCAATCAATTGAGAAGCAGGATAGATTGTTTACAATGGCGGAATCTATATTTAAGGAGATTTCACACTTAAATGCCTCTACACAGGAAATAGCAGCAGCTTCGGAAAGCTTAACCTCTGTAGGAGAAGACTTAACAGGCTTGACTAAGCTGGTATTAGAGCAAACACAAAAAAGCCAAGATATAACTAATATAGTAAAAAAGATTTCCAGTCAGACAAATTTACTTGGGTTAAATGCGTCTATCGAGGCTGCTCGTTTAGGTGAGATGGGTAAGGGCTTTAATGTTGTTGCTGAGGAGATACGTAAGCTGGCTATATCTACCAAGGAATCAATGGAAAAAATTGAGGCAATTGTAGGGGGGCTTCAACAAACTAGTGGAAATATGTCTGAAGAGGTTTATAAGATAGAAAAGGCCTCTCAACAACAGGCGGATTCTATTCATGAAATAAGAGAGGTAACTCAAAACCTATATAACCTAATTGAGAAGCTTAGGGAAGAGGCGGAACGGCTAAGCAAGTAATCCTGGCTTAATTGCAGATATAAAATAATTGCATGACACTAAAGAAACTGTTAAAATAATACAGAAAATGCTGGTATCCTATTATGATGAGCCAGACCTTTTTAAGTTTTAATGCTAACAGAATTGTCCAGTATCCTTGGGAACTGGAACGGAGGGGTAGTAATATGAAAAAGAAAAATACGTCAATTAGAATTATGGCTTTAGCAGGGATTTTAGGAGCCTTTTCTGTTGTTATTAGTATGACACCCATTGGATATATTCCATTACCCTTTTTCCCGGGTGTAAATGCCACTACAATGCATATCCCTGTTATTGTAGGAGGCATATTAGGGGGACCATTGGTAGGGCTTTTTGTGGGGCTAATTTTCGGCACAAGCAGCTTCCTGAGGGCAACTAGTCCATTCTTTTTAGATCCACTGGTGTCTATATTACCTAGGCTTGTTATTGGAATTACTAGTTACTATACATATAAGTATACAAAAAATTCTATATTAACTGCTATAATTGGAACCATAACAAATACTGGCGGAGTTTTAGGGATGATATATCTGAGGGGCTATCTACCAAAGGCTGCTATAATAGGATTGGCCAGTACAAATGGACTTGCAGAGGTTGTAATATCAGCTATAATCGTGTATGCTGCAGTTAAAGCAACAAAGAAAATGTCATACTAACAAACGTTGTAACAAATCGATAGAAGAAGGTGGAATAAATGCTTTTAGTATTTGATGTTGGCAATACTAACATAGTTTTAGGTATCTATGCTCAGGATCAATTGGTGGATTCTTGGCGTATTGCTACAGATAAGGAAAAAACCTCAGATGAATATGGTATGTTGATAAACCAGCTTTTTCAGTATGCAAAGAGAGATATAAATGAAATAAAGGATGTAATAATATCCTCCGTAGTTCCTAATATAATGTACTCTCTTGAGCATACAGTAAGAAAGTTTTTTAATGTAGAGCCCTTAGTGGTGGGACCTGGCATAAAAACTGGAATGAATATTAAGTATGATAATCCTAAGCAGGTGGGAGCCGACAGGATTGTAAATGCAGTTGCTGCATATGAAAAGTATGGTGGGCCACTTATTATTGTAGATTTCGGAACGGCAACTACCTTCTGTGCTATTTCTGAAAAAGGAGATTATCTTGGGGGAACTATATCTCCTGGTATAAAAATAGCCAGTGATGCGCTTTTTCAAAGAGCAGCTAAGCTACCAAGGGTTGAGCTCATAAAGCCGGGCAAGGTTATTTGTAAAAATACAGTAAATAGTATACAGTCTGGAGTTATATATGGCTATGTTGGCTTAGTTGAATATATAATAAAGAAAATGATGCAGGAGCTCAAGGGTGATAATATCAAGGTTATTGCTACAGGAGGCCTATCATCACTTATCGCAAGCGAAACTGATTATATTCACGTAGTAGACAAGCTTTTGACTCTTGATGGTTTAAGGATTATATATAATAGAAATTTAGAGGAAAGAAGCTATAAGAAATAAGGTATATAAAAATCAAGCCACTTAATGGCTTGATTTTTGTATGTGCTTTAGGGAAGATATAATATGGGGAATCAGGTTTCTTTTATATCATCATAGAAAAAGGATGAAACCTTCCTTGCTGACAGCTAAGATTTCGATTAGGTTCTATGATTAGTTAGCATTAAAAAGGGAAATATATCTTAAGCATACATATGACTTGTTAAATCGAGGTGAGGTATATGAAAATTGGTAATGTAACAATAAACAGTAACGTATTTTTAGCCCCTATGGCAGGAGTAACGGATTTACCCTTTAGACTGATATGCAAGGAAATGGGCTGTGGTATGGTTTATACTGAAATGGTGAGTGCAAAAGGTCTCTATTATGGAGATCAAAAGACTGAGGAGCTATTGGCAATTGATGAAAGAGAGAAGCCTGTAGTTATTCAAATCTTTGGTTCAGATCCAGATATTATGGGGCGTGCAGCATATCTTTTAAATGATAGAGAAAATATAATACTTGACATAAATATGGGATGCCCAACGCCCAAGATAGTAAAAAATGGTGACGGAAGTGCACTTATGCGGAACCCCAAACTGGCTGGAAGGGTAATAAGTTCGGTTGTAAAGGAATCGATTAAGCCTGTAACCGTAAAGATTAGGAAGGGTTGGGATGATGAAAACATAAACGCAGTAGAAATGGCTAAGGTCATAGAGGATAATGGTGGTAGTGCTGTAACAGTCCATGGTAGAACTAGAGAGCAATTTTATTCTGGTAAGGCGGATTGGTCTATTATAAAAAAGGTTAAGGCTGCAGTGGGTATTCCTGTAATAGGTAATGGAGATGTATTTTCAGTTAGAGATGCTGAAGCCTTACTTAAAGAAACTTACTGTGATGGAATAATGATTGGTAGAGGCACTCAAGGCAATCCATGGATATTTAAGGAAATAAACCATTTTGTGCAGACGGGTGAGGTGCTACCTGAGCCTTCCCTTCAGGACAGAATAGCTGTAGCCCTAAAGCATATGGAGCTTGTGATCCAATCAAAGGGTGAGTATGTTGCAATAAGAGAGATGAGAAAGCACATAGCCTGGTATATGAAGGGCTTTAAAAACTCTGCGCAGCTGAGAAACAGAATAAATAAGATAGAAAGTCATGAAGAATTACAGAATATTTTAAAGGAGTATTTAACCGAAAACTCTAAATAAAAGACCACTCTATGTATAACCCCTATATAATGGCAATAATATAAGATATATTTATTATGGAGGTATTATATATGAAGAGGGTAGTCAGTGTAAGCCTTGGAAGCTCAGAAAGGGACCATAGGGTATTGACAAATTTTCTTGGAGAATTATTTGAGATAGAGAGAATAGGGACTGATGCTAGCATGGAGAAGGCTATAGACCTCATAAGGAAGCTTGAGGGAGAGGTTGATGCCTTTGGAATGGGCGGTATTGACTTATATATTTGGGCTGGCAAGAAAAGGTATACAATTCGTGAGGCAAAGAAGCTAAAGACTGCAGCCTTAAATACTCCTATACTTGATGGCTCAGGTTTAAAAAACACCCTTGAAAGAAGAGTTATAGCTTATTTATCAAAAAATAATATTATTGATTTTAGTGATAAAAAGGTACTTATAACCTCTGCTATGGATAGATTTGGTATGGCAGATGAATTATATTCCTATGGGGCTAAGCTGGTTATTGGAGATTTAATATTTGCACTAGGGGTAGGGATTCCACTCTATTCTCTAAAGGCATTAGATAGAGTTGCAGCCCTCATTGCACCTATTGCCTGTAGGTTACCCTTCAATTTGCTTTATCCAACTGGTGATAAGCAAGGGTATAACAATACTACCAGGTTTAGTAGGTACTATAATGGGGCAGATGTTATTGCTGGAGACTATCATTATATTAAAAAGTATATGCCGGAAAACATGATAGGCAAAATAATTATAACCAACACGGTGACGCAAAAGGATGTAGAGGATTTAAGAAGTAGAGGTGTCAAGCTACTAGTAACAACCACTCCAGAGCTTGAGGGAAGATCCTTTGGTACAAATGTGATGGAGGCAATGGTTGTGGCAATCCTTAGAAGTAAAGGAATGTCTGAGAATAAAGAAAACTACTTAACGATTCTGCAGGAATTAGACTTTAAACCGAGAATAGAATATCTAAATTGGTCTTTAAAACAAGGGGAAACCTCAGCTGAGATATAGGTAATGACTAATAGTTCAAATTTTAGAATATTTTCTCATTTAACTTGACAATTTATGGTCACTGGCTTATAATATCTACAATATCAGGGATGGGTAAGCACTGTTAAATCAGTGCTTCTTATACTGTATAAGGATAATATTGCCAAAATGAATGGGGAATAATTTTGATGTAGGAACATATATTATCTAACAACGTACATATACACATATCTAATACTAATAGCAGTAGCACTTTAATTGCGAAATAATATAACGGGTAAAGGAGAGGGATTATGGTAGATAAAGAGGTTGTATTGACCGCCAACGGGTTAAAGAAAATTGAAGATGAGTTAGAGATGCTGAAAACAGTAAGACGTAAAGAGGTAGCTGAAAGAATTAAACAGGCTATAGCCTTTGGGGATATAAGTGAGAACTCAGAATATGATGAAGCCAAAAATGAGCAGGCTCAAATGGAGGAGAGAATTCTAAAGCTGGAGGGTATGCTAAAAAAGGCTCGTGTTATCGATGAGGACGATATTTCAATCGATGTTGTAAGTATAGGATCTACAGTTACAGTTTTAGATGTAGAATTCCAAGAGGAAGTTGAATATACAATAGTAGGCTCTGCAGAGGCAGACCCATATGAATTAAAAATTTCAAATGAATCCCCAGTTGGTAGAACCTTATTAGGCAAAAAGGTTGGGGATGTTGTAGAGGTTCAAATACCTGATGGGGCTACACAGTATAAAATTTTATCCATCAAAAGATAGTTTGGGGGAATTACAAATGACTGAAGAGTTAAATTTAAATGAACTCTTGAAAATACGAAGAGAAAAGCTAAAGCACCTTCAAGAAATAGGGAAAGATCCATTTAAGGTAGAAAAGGTGCATGTTACTCATTATAGTGAAGGTATCAAGGCGGACTTTGATGCTCTAGAGGGGCAAGTTGTAACAATTGCAGGCAGAATAATGACCAAAAGAGGCCATGGAAAAGCTACCTTTATAAACCTGCAGGATAAGGATGGAAAGCTACAGGTATATGTAAGGGAAGATAAAATAGGAGAAGAGGATTATGACCTATTTGTTACCTATGATATAGGAGACATTATCGAGATTCAGGGTGAAGTATTTAAAACAAATAAGGGTGAAATCTCGGTAAAGGCAACTAAGGTTGTGCTTTTATCTAAATCGCTACAAATACTACCGGAAAAGTGGCATGGACTTAAGGATACAGATACAAGATATCGTCAACGTTATGTTGATTTAATTGTAAATCCGGAGGTTAAAGAAACCTTTGTAAAGAGAAATAAGATAATTAAAGCTATTAGGGAGTTTTTAGATGATAAGGGCTATCTAGAGGTAGAAACACCTATATTAACAACTATTGCTGGTGGAGCTGCAGCAAGACCCTTTTTAACCCACCATAATACCTTAGACATTGATATGCAATTGAGAATCGCCAATGAATTATTTCTTAAGCGTTTAATTGTTGGGGGCTTTGATAAGGTTTATGAAATGGGTAAGATGTTCAGAAATGAAGGTATTTCAATAAAACATAATCCTGAATTCACCAGTATGGAGCTATATGCAGCATATCATGATTATAAGGATATGATGGAAATAACAGAAAACCTAGTGGCCTATTGCGCTGAAAAGGTAAGTGGTTCAACAGTAATCAATTTCCAAGGAGTAGATATTGATTTTAAGCCTCCATGGAGAAGGGTATCAATGCATGAGCTGGTTCAGCAAAAGACAGGGATAAACTTTTATGACTTTGAAACTGATGAAGAGGCAAGAAGGGTAGCAAAGGAAAAGCTACATTTAGATGTAGAAACTCGAATGACAAAGGGACATCTCGTATCATTAGCCTTTGAAGAATTCTGCGAAAAGGATTTAATACAGCCTACTTTTGTACTACATCATCCAGTAGAGATTTCTCCACTGGCTAAGAGAAACCCTGACAATCCAATGATTACAAATAGATTTGAAGCCTTCGCTAATACTTGGGAAATTGCCAATGCCTTCTCTGAGCTTAATGACCCAATAGATCAAAAAGAGCGCTTTGAATCTCAGCTTGCACAAAAAGAAGCGGGAGATGATGAAGCACATCCGATGGATTTAGACTTCATTAATGCATTAGAGGTTGGGCTTCCACCAACTGGTGGATTAGGTATAGGTATCGATAGGATGATTATGCTGCTCACAAATTCACCATCTATTAGAGACATTATACTCTTCCCAACAATGAAGCCTTTAGAATAATAGCTATTGATATAAATAGAAACCGGCTTAGGCTGGTTTCTTTTAATATAAGAAATTATTCTTTTTTAAAGTAGCCTTATGGGAGGGGTTGGATTAATACCAGCCTCCAATTATAAATACGATAAAATAACTTTTGACATGAAGCTATAGCTGTGGTATAGTAGTAAAAGTCGTCTGACACGAAAAAGGAATTTTAAGCAGCAACATAAAAATGTGTTGACATTATTGCGAAAAGATGATAAAGTGTAAAAGTTGCATTTGAGAGATTACTTAAAATTAGTTTGAAAAAGTAGTTGACAAAACTTAAGACAAGTGCTATACTATAAAAGTCGCGCAAACACGACGACATTCTTTAAAAAATGACAGCAGGTCTTTGAAAACTGAACAGTATAGATATTAAGCCAGCATATTAAAATACAATGAACAATTAATAATGAATAATTAATAATTGACATTGACCCAGAAATTTTTTATTAAGAGTTTGA
>Ga0208243_1000254_pt1 | contig 36570 bp, 35 predicted proteins | sample Subbio2Aug_QV12A_FD_184826 | JGI IMG/M metagenome (GOLD analysis project Ga0208243, IMG submission 184826) | Serpentinite rock and fluid subsurface biosphere microbial communities from McLaughlin Reserve, California, USA - CR12Aug_QV12A (SPAdes) | ecosystem: Environmental > Terrestrial > Deep... | reverse complement strand
GGGCCAAGGTACAACCCGAGCAACGCAGTCAGCTTAACATCGCCAAAGCCCATGCCGCCGCGCGCCAACAAGTAAATCACCAACATCACGGCGAAGCCGAGGGCAAGCCCAAGCAATGCGCGCGGGGGGTCAATAAACGGGAGGAATGCGCGTAAGCCAACCCACGCACCCCCACCGACAAGCAGCAGCTTATCTGGTATATAGTAGTGGTCGTAGTCAATAAAGGTGATGGCAATCAAGAGCGCCGCCAACACCACATAAGGCCAGCGCAGGATATTGCCCGTATTGTACCAGACCAGACTTAAACTAACCATGCTTAGTGCCTCGATAGCTGCGTAGCGGAGCGGAATCCTAGCCCTGCAGTAGCGGCAACGCGCTCTAAGCATCAGATACGAAAGTATGGGCACTAAATCGACCCAATTCAGCATATGCCCGCAGTTTGGGCACTGCGAGCGCGGCGTAACCACGCTTTGGCCGCGCGGCAAGCGGTAGATAACCACATTAAGAAACGACCCTACTGCGGCAAACACAAAAGGCACAAACTCAACTCCCGCCCTGGCAATGCGTTTTCACGCTATCGTCAATCTTCGACACCGCTTGACAAGGTTCCTGCATTTCCTCCTAACCAAGAATCGACCCAAAACAAAGACCTGCGTAAGACGCACGGCATCCCCGCAGGCAGGTGGCTCCATAATAAAGAAAGCCCTGCCCCATGGCAGGGTCGGGGTCTTCGTAGCAGTTAAGGATGCCACACGACTGCATCACCGGCGGCGTTCACAATTATGACCACACCAGCAGCGTTAATGCCCCAACGGTGAGTAGTGAGTGTATCTCCTGTCAACGGGCCCGTCCCATCAGGATCACCCATACTTGCAACGTTCACGGGAGGCAACACACCCCCTTGTAGATAATTGGCTAAATCTGGGCCGACCAATGGCACTACAGTGGCTCCCGTTGGCAGAGCCCGCCCTGTTACCGGCCAATTACCGTTGTCAATGTTGTACCGCTCGACAGCCGACTGCAGAATCGTCCGGTTGGCGATATTGCCGTTGCGTCTGGCGTTCTCCACCGCTCCTAACACCCTAGGTACAGCTATACCACCGAGCACACCCAGGATCGCGATGACAACCAACAGCTCGACTAGCGTAAAGCCTCTTTCTCTCTTTTTCATCCTTTTCACCTCCTCCTCACCACTTATCCCTGGCTAGGCGTATGTCTCTCTACTAGGGAGGTGTATATACAGCGTAAGAACTAAGGCTTAGCCTCGTCCCTAGGCGCTAGCCAGCGGGTTTGTCGTTTGTCGCTTGGGGATGCCGCCAGCCGCCAGCCGCCAGCTGTAAGCTGTAAGCCGTAAGCGGTGGGCTGTGAGCTGTGAGCTAAGGCAATCATGAATCAGGAATCGTGAATCATGAAATTGGAGAGCTTGCGCTACTGGGCACTGAGCACTGGGCACTAGGCACTGGGCACTAGACACTCGCTCCGCGCTCAGCCCACCATCCTCAAGCTCTCAAACATCGGCAACATTATCGCTAAGATAATAAACGTAACTACTACGCCTAAAATAACAAAAATAATCGGTTCAATCAACTGCGTTAAGCGGTCGGTGAGAGATTTAATTTCACCGTCGTAGAAATCGGACGCGCGCTCGAGCATTGTGTCTAGCGCACCTGTTTCCTCACCCACCGCGACCATTTGCGTGACCAGCGGCGGGAAAAAGCCGCTGCGCGAGAGCTGGGGGGCAATCCCCTGCCCTGCCTTAATGGCCTCCTCGGCCGGACGCAAAGCGTCCTCGAGGATGCGGTTACCAATAGTCTGCCGGACTAAAATCATCGACGGTACTATAGGCACTCCGCTTCGACTAAGAGTTGCTAGGTTCCTGCAAAAACGTGAAACAAAGTTCATACGGTTAAGCTCGCCAAAGATAGGTAGGCGTAAGGAAAGGCGGTCAAAGGCCACTTTGCCTGCGGGTGTGGCTCTGTACCATACCGCTAAAGCATATACGACCACTAGGCCTAGCGCCACCGCCCACCACCAACTCGCCATAAACGCCCCAAGCCCCATCAGCATGCGCGTCGGGAGCGGCAAGTCAACGCCCATGCCGACAAACAGGTCGGCAAAACGCGGCACTACGAAAGTCAAAAGGAAGGTGACGACTAGGAAAATGACGCCGACCACGAGCTTAGGATAAAACAAGGCGGACTTTACGCGCGTCTCGATGGCGTGCTCGCGCTCAAAATGGGTGGCCGCTTTATCTAAGACTGTTTCCAAGGCGCCCGAAACTTCGCCTGCTGCCACCATGTTGTAGAGCAAAGCGGGAAACACGTCGGCGTGGCGCTTCATGGCGGCGCCTAAGCTCTCTCCGGCTACGACGGCCTGTGTAACTTGCTTGAGCCGCGCTTTCAGTTCACGGTTAGTCGCCTGCTGCTCTAGCGTGCGCAGCGACTGCATAATGGTAACGCCGGAGCCAAAAAGCACGGCAAACTGACGGCAGAACATGCTTAAGTCCTTTACCGGCACGCTCTGCCGAAAGAGACTCTGCTTGCCTTTGCTTGCGCGCCACTGCACGGCTAAGTCGCGGGTTAGCTCAAGGTGTGTAACCACGAGGCCCCGCTCCTGCAGTTTCTTTAGCGCCTCACTTTGACTCTCGGCAGCAATCGTGCCGCTGTGTGCCGCACCGGTCGCGGCGCGCGCCTTAAAGGAATAGACTTGACTCATCTGACATCACTCCAGAATGCGCAGAATGCCGGATTCTACGCTAAACAGCCGATAAGTCTCGTCGGAGATTATGCGGTCCGCCAGCAGCTTCTTAAGAGAGGCTTCCATCGTAACCATCCCCGCACGGGCATTGGTTTGCAGAATCGAGGGGAGCTGGTGCGTCTTGCCTTCACGGATTAGGTTGCGCACGGCTGGAGTGGAGACCATAATCTCAAAGGCAGGTACGCGACCGGGCCCGTCAGCGCGGGGCAAAAGCTGCTGGGCGATTACCCCCTGCAGGGAGGAGGCGAGCTGAATGCGGATTTGCGCCTGCTGATAAGGCGGGAAGATATCGACGATGCGGTCTATCGTCTGCCAAGCCGAGGGGGTATGCAAAGTAGCTAGGACTAAGTGACCGGTTTCGGCTGCGCTTACCGCAATCTGTGTAGTGTCATAATCGCGCATTTCGCCCACCAGGATGACGTCCGGGTCTTCGCGCAGCGCAGCGCGCAACCCTGCGGCAAAGGAAGGTGCATCCGGCCCAATTTCGCGTTGGTTGACCATGCTCTGCCCATGCCGGTGCAAAAACTCGATGGGGTCCTCTAGTGTCAATATATGCAGCTTCTCCTCGCGGTTCATCTGCCCAATCATGGCGGCTAAGGTCGTGGACTTGCCGCTGCCTGTAGGGCCGGTGACTAAAATAAGGCCGCTTGGCTTACGCGCCAACTCGGACACGATAGGCGGCAGGTTGAGGTCGCGCAAATCGGGTATACCGGAGGGAATAAGACGCAGCGCTAATGCTACGGCATTGCGTTGGCGGTAGGCGTTTACCCTAAAGCGCCCGACACCAGGGCGGCTTAGAGAAAAGTCGATACTGCCGTGTGTAACGAACTCAGCCCGCTGTTGCTCGGTAAGCAACTCGCGCATGATATGCGCCGTGTCGTCGGGCTTACAGATGGGCAAGTCAGGCATGCGCTGTAGCTCACCGTCTACCCGCACCATGGGCGGTAGTTCGACCGTAATGTGTAAGTCCGAGGCGCGCATGGCCGCGGCCTGCCGCAGTAACTCGTCAACAAGAAGTTCACGTTCTGCCATACTACTATCCCTCCTGATAAGCCACACGCAGGGCTTCGGCAACGGTGGTGAGACCTTCCCGCGCTTTGTCTACGGCGTCTGCAAGCAGTGAACGGGAGCCCGCGCGCCGTGCCACTGCCCGAAGCTCGCCGGTCGCAGCTTGGCGTACGATGGCGGCGCGCATTTCTTCGCTTACGCTCATAACTTCAAAGACGCCGACGCGGCCGCGGAAACCCTCCCCGTGACACTTGTCACACCCCGTAGGCAAATAGAACTTGTGCTGTTCTGCCGCGTCAAGCCCTAAGGCGCGCAACTCCGGCGACTGTGCCGGCAACACATGCGGCTGCCTACAGGCCGGGCAGAGTTTGCGCACGAGCCGCTGCGCCACCACGCCGACTATCGACGCGGCAATAAGAAACGGCTCGACCCCCATCTCGCTTAAGCGCGTTACGGTGCTGGCGGCATCGTTGGTGTGTAGCGACGACAACACCAGATGCCCGGTCAGCGCGGAGCGGATGGCGATGTCTGCTGTTTCGTAGTCTCTAATCTCGCCGACCAGGATCACGTCCGGGTCCTGCCGCACGAAGGCGCGCAGGACGCTCGCAAAGGACAGGCCTATCTTTTGGTTGACGTTTACCTGGGTGATTCCCGGCAGGCGAAACTCCACCGGGTCTTCCACGGTGCAGATGTTGCGCGAGGGATGGTGCAGGTGATGCACGGCGGAATAAAGGGTGGTTGTCTTGCCGCTCCCGGTGGGGCCGGTAATAAGAATCATGCCGTAGCTCTGCGTCAGCATGCGCTCTAACCGTTCGCGGTCGGCTTGAGCTAACCCGAGCTTCTGTAAGGACAACTCGACGCGGCCGCTGTTTAGCAGGCGCAGCACGACTTTCTCGCCGCTGACTGTCGGCAGGGTAGAGACGCGCAAGTCAAACGAGCCCTGCGGGCCATTAAAACGGAACGACCCGTCTTGGGGCAGACGCCGTTCGGAAATATCGAGCTGGGCCATAACTTTAAGGCGCGAGAACAGCGCGAGCGACATGTCTTTATCTAATCGGCTTACGTCCTGTAGCACGCCGTCGACGCGGTAGCGCACGCGTACGCCGTCGTCTTGGGACTCTAGGTGGATGTCGGAGGCGCGCTCTTGGCAGGCCTGTGCAATCAGGCGATTGACCATGCGCACGACAGGCGTGGCCTCGCCCTCCCCGGCTGTAGACACCTCACCGGGAGTCGTCGTTTCGCCGTAGAGGCGAGCTAGGGCCTTCTCGATGTCGCGCGGCGTCATGACTACCAGTTCGACTTTTAGACCCGTTATTAACGAAATGTCGCTGACGGCTAGTACATTTAGGGGGTCGGCGATAGCTAACTGCAGGGTGTCTGGCGTGCGCTTAAGCGGCAAACACCGATAGCGCCGCGCAGTGGCGGCGCTAAGGAGTTTTACGGCCTCTTGTTCGGGGGTAATATCGCGCAGCAGCACAAAACGCGCTCCGTGTTGTTTGGCGATAATACGGTAAAGCTTCTCCTCACTGACGAATCCTTGCGTTACTAAGGTTTCGCCCAGGCGAGAGCCGTTTGATGTAGCCAGTGCGCTCGCTAACTGCTCCTGTGTAATGACTCCTTCCTCAAGCAGTAGCTCTCCCAGTTTTTTGCGCAGCATGCGTGCCCTCCTTGCGACTGTCTTGTGAGGGATTTCGACATGCGGAGGGGAAGTCCTGCAATGGGGAACGTGTTGCTTGTGGCTTGTGGCTTGTGGCTTGTATGGGAGGGGATCGCACTTAGCACTTGGCACTTAGCACTTTGCACTTCGTGGAATGAGTGCAACGCTGACAGCTTACGGCTTACGGCTTACGGCGGAGAGCGGAAAGCCCCTCTAGGCCTCAGTGTAAAGCCTCTTAATGCGATACTCCCGTTCATCGATTGATATGATTGCGCCTGCAACGAGTTCGGCCTCAATCAAAGGCAGGATGGACGCCAAGAGTCGTGTGATGGCATCAGGCTTGGCATTCGCGACTCTCAACGTTATAACGCTCGGCCCGTTAAGCCCGCCCTGGGCTACAATAGCCGAAAAATCCAAATCCTGAGTGATGATCACGGATTGTTCGTCGCGCGCTAAGCGGATAATGTCATGATCAGAGGCTGTAGAGGCAAGCTTGTCGGTAACTCGACAGATATCATACCCCGTGCTCTGCAGTGCCCCGACAGTGCGCGGGGATATATGGACATCTGCTATGAACTTCAGCTTCATACGCCGCGTTCAGCATACACGGGAGTCGGACGGTGATACTCGCCAGCTAGCCAGGCTGCATATTCGATGGATTGAAGGATGTCTTCCTTGACTAACTCTGGGTATGCCTCTAGAACTTCCTCTTGGGTCATGCCTGAAGCCAACAACTTGAGGACAAAGGCAACCGTAATGCGGACTCCCCTGATGGTTGGCTGCCCCATGCAGACCTCAGGATTTACAGTTATTCGACCGAATCGTACAGCCACGTCCATGCCTCCCTACGCCTCGTGTGTTTTCTGCGGTTTAGCCGCCGTGCCTACATTATAATCAATGTTGCCGCTCTTGACTACCAGACCCTGGCTCTTGGTTGATTGTAGAGGGGATCGCACTTAGAACTTAGCACTTTGCACTTCGTGGAATGGGTGCTACGCTGACAGCTTACGGCTTACGGCGGAGAGCTGTTCCCGGGGTCGCAGTTCATGATTCACGATTCCAGATTCATGATTGCCCCGCTCACCGCTCAAAGCTCACAGCCATCTCCCCAAGCGACAAGCGACAAGCCACAAGCGACAGCTCATTCCTTACCCCTCGCCATATGCCGCAGCACCCAGCGCTCAAAAATGCGCACGATGCGGGTCGTAAAGAAGTCGCGGTCGCTAAGCGGCACCACGAGGATAGTAAAGAGCCCTAAGCGATTGCCGCCCAAGACATCGGTGAAGACTTGGTCGCCAATCATGGCTGTCGTTTCAGGTCGGCTGCCAAGGAGCGCTAAGGCCTGCCGAAAGGCTTTGCGCGAGGGCTTGTTGGCGCGACTAAGGCCGGGCACATTAAGCTCGGTGCGAAAGTGCGCGATGCGCCTCTCCAGAGCGTTAGACACCAAACAAACCTTAAAGCCCTGCGCCTTAAGGTTCTCTAGCCACTGCTTGAGCTCGGGGTTGACTTTGTTTTCTACCCACGGCACCAAGGTGTTATCGAGGTCAGAGATGATGGTGTCTATGCCGCGCGCGCGTAGCTTCGCTAGGTCGATGTGGTAGATGCTTTCTACATACATAGAGGGCAGCAAGTACTTCATGTGTTCACCTCGAAGCTAGTGTAGCATATAGCCTGGCAAGTCAAAAGGTAATGCGCCTAGCACTTAGCACTTAGCACTTCGTGGAGACGGAGGCATGCTAGCAGGAACCCGTTCCCCTTTGACCTTTCCACCTTTCCACCCCGTGCGTCACCGCTCACAGCTCAAAGCTCACTGCCTTCCCTAAGTTCATGGTTCACGATTCCTGATTCATGATTGCCCCAGCTCATCGCTCACAGCTCAAAGCTCACTGCCTTCCCTAAGTTCATGATTCACGATTCCTGATTCATGATTGCCCCAGCTCACCGCTCACAGCTCAAAGCTGGCGGCTGGCGGCTGGCAGCTGGCGGCTGGCGCCTGGAGCTCTCTCAAAACCCCCCCTCCTTACACACCTCGCTGTAGAGGCGTTGCATGGCTTTTTTTTCGATGCGGGAGACATAGGAACGTGAAATCTTGAGTTCGCGGGCAATCTCGCGTTGAGTAAGCCTAACTCCGTCAACGAGGCCAAAACGCAGCATCAGCACCACCTGTTCGCGTCGGTCAAGGCGCGCCAACAGCTGTTGTAGCCGCTCCTGCTGCAGTGCTGTCTCGACCGTGTCGGCGAGCGGCTCTTCGTTGTTAGATAGTGTTTCTATCAGAGTAAGCTCATTTCCTTCTTTGTCTACCCCTGTCGGCTCGTTGAGATATATCATTGCGCGTAACTTCTTCGTTGCCCTTAGGTGCATCAGTATCTCGTTGTCTATGCAGCGCGCGGCATACGTCGCGAGCCGGATGCCCTTGTGCATGTCAAAGGTGTTAACTCCCTTAATCAAGCCGATAGTGCCGATGGATATAAGGTCTTCTTGTTCTACGGGGCTAGAGTCGTATTTCTTCACCATATGGGCCACTAAGCGCAAATTGTGTTCGATGAGGATGCCGCGCGCTTGCCAGTCGCCCTCCTTCCATTGGCGCAGATACCGCTGTTCCTCGCTCTCGGATAAAGGCTGCGGAAACGAATTGGTGGCAACATAGGAGACCAAGAGGCGTAAGCCCGCAAAGAGCCCGAGTATCCTCGCCAATACGGACAGCAGCAACAAAAGTATCGCCTCCCGCAAAACACTCTCTAGCAGTGTATGCAGGAGGCAAGGGGGATGTGTATCGACAGCTTACGGCTCGCAAATCACAAATCACAAGCGACATCTCCTGGCGGCTGGCGGCTGGGGGCTGGCAGCATCTAAACGAACATCATCTCCCCACACCTAAGCAGCCCCATGGGACTAATGTTGACGTTCGTCAGCTCGCTTTCGCGGTAGGCAGCGCCGGCCAACAAGTAATACAGCGGTATAAGCGGCACGTCTTCCATAGCCTTGCGCTGCACGCGGCGGTACAGGTCCTCGCGCTTAGTCGGGTTTAAGAGCTTGCGCGCACGCGCTAGCATTTCGTCTACTTCCGCGTTTTTGTACAGGACGCGGTTCATGCTAGACGCGCTGTCCAAGAGCGGCGTAAGCATTTCCTCCGGGCTCGGGCTATCGGCTACCCAGCGGCCGACATAGGCGTCTGCCCGACTTAAGTTTTCCGCGCGGAGATATACCTTATGTTCGACCTTGACGTACTCGACCTCGATGCCGATTTGTCGCAGGGACTCGGCAAAAAACTCTTCTACGCGGTTAAAGATGGGTACAGCTAAGTCTAGCCTCGACAAGAGCTTAAGGTGCGGTTTCTTAAGGCCAAGCCTCGCCAGTACTTGTTTGGCGCGGGCAGGGTCGTAGGGAATAGGCTTTAATGAAGGGTCTGTCATGAGCACGGGCGGGACTGGGCAGTGCGCTTCTTCGGCTAGGGAGGCAAACAATTCCTGCACGAGCTTGCGTTTATCTACGGCCATGGCTAACGCACGGCGCGCTTCCTTGTGCTTAATCAGGGGATTCTCCGAGTTCATGCGGAGCCCCGCAAACCCGAGCCCCAGCATGCTTTGCGTAAGGATTTTTACACCGTCGTCGTTCTGCAGGAGCTTTGGCAAGTCGACGCTCTCGTAGACTACCATATCGAGCTCCTTGCGACGGAAGCGCTCGGCCAAGGCGAGGCTACCGTAGCGAATCTCAATCTCTTTCACGAACGGCTCGCCCATGCAGTAGCGGTCAAAAGCCTCCAGCACGCACCCGTCTTTGTTGCGGCTTTTTATCCGATACGCGCCGCACCCGACAATGCGCTCTTGCTCGGCTTCTTCTTTGGCAATAATGGCACAGCTGTGCTGCGCAAGGTTAAGCAGGAAGTCGCCTGAGAACGTAAGCATCTTAACCACCAAGTGATGCGAAGACTCCACCCTAATGCCGCTAATCTCCGCGGCCTGCCCGGCGACAAACCTTTCGTAGCCTTCCACCGAACTTAAGACGTATGCACGCGGTGGGCTAAGCTTAGGGTCAGCCACGCGTTCCAGCGAAAACTTGACGTCGCCGGCTGTAACCTCTCGGCCATGCGAGAATCTGGCACCTTGCCGCAGGAAGAAGTGCCACTCCTGCTTCTCGGCGTCGTAGTGCCATTTGCTGGCTAAACCGGGCACAAGTCGGTCTCGGCTGTCTGTCCCGAGCAAGCCGAGGTGCACGTTAGCTAGTACTTGTGCGCCGTAGTAAAGCGAATTAAGGTGCGGGTCAAATGTGTCCGGTTCCTGCGGCAGGTTAAAGACTAAGCGCCGCTCTGTTTCGGGCGCGGTGTCCCCGGCATGGAACCCTTCCGCCGAGCGAGCTAAGTCGTCTGCGATTATGGCCAAACCGCCGAGCGAGCTTTTAACAACCTCCGTATAGACAGAGGACACATCGGCAACTTGCGAAAGTTTATCAAAGGAGACACTTAAACGGTGGTTGGCGGCAACTATTTCTTCGAGGCGGGCAGTCTGGTCGGCCACCGCTTCCTGAATCTGCTTGGACGCAGCGTCCGCAGCGCCAACTGACCCTACAATCGAGCCAAACACCTTGCCAAGCTCTTCCGCACGCTGTGTGCCGCCGGCTACCTTGCTGAGGATGTGCGTTAGCGCCTGCTCGGCGTCCGAAATAGCTGCGGTGATATCTGCGGTGCTGCCCTTTATCTTGCTCACTGCTTCTACGCTGCGGTCTGCTAGTTCGCGTATACCTTCGGCTACCGCCATAAAGCCATGCCCTTCATCGTACCTCGCGGCTTCGATACTGGCGTTAAGCGACAGCATGCGAGTTGTCCTGGCGTGGTCGCGCGTAACGGTCAAGAGGTGTTCAATATCCTTAACTTTCAAGCGTAATCTCTGCGTGGCCTCTGTAGCCTCTTGCACAGCCTGTTCTATCAGCCGCATGGCAGAGACGCTGCTTTGCATGTCTTGTTGGCCGCGCTCTGCGGCAGATAAAGCACTGTGCGATAGGCGCAAGGAGTTCTCGGTGTTAGAGAGTATCTCTTGCATCAGTGCCGAGTAGCCGGTGACCTCGTCTTCCACCCGACTGACTACTTCGCGTTCAGTGTCGGCCACATCCGCTATGGCTTGCGAGAGCTGGATAAGGTTGTCGGCGACATCGTCTACACCAACTAGGCCGCGCTTGACGCGACCTACGCTTAGACGGTGGTTGCGCTTCACGCACCCGGCGTAAGCTTGTGGTGCCCGCACGATACCCGATTGTCTTTCACGACGCAGGAGCTTTATCACTAGAATCGCACCTCCTAGCTGCCGGCCTTGACGATGTCTTCACACCGTATCAGGCCCATCGGACTCACGGCGACATGCCGTAGTGACTGGTCAAAGCCAACCCCTAGCGTGATGTAGTTTAAGCAAACCACCGGCATATCCTGCACAATGATGCGCTCGGCCTCCTTTAGGTACGCCAGTCGTTTGGCGCCGTTTAGAGTTTTGCGCGCGCGGTCAATCAGCATATCTACTTCGGGGTTGCTGTAGCCCGACATGTTTGTAGACACGCCGGAATAAAAAATGGGCGTGAGCAGTGCGTCGGCATCCGGCGTATCGGCTACCCAGCGCGAAAGGTACAAGTCGGCTTGCGCAATGTTCTCGGGATTGCGGTAGACGCTATGGGGCACCCGCACGACGCGGGTTTCTAATCCTACTGCCTTAAGCGCGGCAATACAGAACTCACCCAAGCGTTCATAGAGCGGTGCCTGTTCATCGGAGCGCAGCAAAATAGTTAGTGGTTTGCTTGCCCTAAAGCGACTAAGAATACGCTCTGCCTCCTGTGGAGCGAAGCGCCCGGAAATTCCTTCCCCGAAAACAGAAGGCGAGAGCGGCGCATAGGCCTCTGCCCCCATCCCCGCTAGCACTTCCTCCACTAGGTGACTCCGGTTAATGGCTAACGACAGCGTGCGGCGCGCTTCGCTGTCGCTCAGCACAGGATGCGGGGAGCGCAAGTTAAGTCCGAGGTATGTATACCCGAGGATGCTTCTTTGCAGCACTTCAACGCGCGGTAGCGCTCGTACGCCTGCCCAAACCTCCGCACTTTCAATAAACGCTATGTCTAGCTTACCGGCACTTAGCTTTGCGGGGATGTCAGCGTTACTAAAGGAGAACTCGATGCAATTTACGGCGGGTTCGCCCTTAAGGTGTGTAGGCGAGGCTAACAAGCGGCAGAATTCGTCTGTGTGCTCGGCTATGTAGTAGGCGCCGGCGCCGACAATACGCCCTTCGTTCGCCTCGGCAGCGGAGATAACGGCAGCAAAGTAATGACTCAAGTTCGTAAGGAGCCCGCTAAATGGCTCGCTCAACTTAATGGCCACGGTGTGCTCATCCTGCACTTTAATGCCAGTAATCTCGGCTCGCGTGCCTGCCGCAAACTCGGCTAGGCCATCTATACCTGTCAAAGCCCAGCTTGACGGTGACTCCACTTTGGGGTCGGCTAACCTCTCCAAAGAGAACTTAACGTCGCTTGCCGTCACTCTGCAGCCGTTAGAAAACCTAGCCTCGGGGTGAACCACAAACGACCAGGTAAGTGCATCCTCATCGTAGCTCCATTTGCTCGCCAAACCTGGGATAATGGCATCCTTAGCATCCGAGGCCAAAAGCCCCATATGTACGTTAGACAAGAGCTGTGCGCCGTAGAAGTCGAAGTTTTTATGGGGGTCGTAGGTCTGCGGTGCGTAGGGCAGGTTGAGAACCACATGTGTGCGGGCATCAACTATTTCGCTCGCGGCTAAAAGGGCCTCACCCGTCGCACTCAAATCCATGGCCTGTCGACTAAGCGCGGTTATAGTGTTCTCGGCAAAGGAGGCGTAGGATGACGATACTTCGACCAAGCTGTAGAGCCGCTCAAAGCTGTCGTTCATAGAGGCGATGGACGACGTGACGTTGTCTAGACTTTCTGCTTGCTGCGCTAGTGCCGTACCAATCTCACGAAAAGCGCTGCTGGTTTCATTGGCAGCGACATAGATAGCGGCAAAAGACTGCTCTGTGCTTGCGGCCAACACTTCGCCTTCCGCTACGCGAGCCAAAATACTTTCGAGTGCGGCTACAGTCTTGCGGATGCCCTGCGCCACTTCGTCGACAGAAGACTGCATGGCGAGAGCGGACATGGTGCTGCGTTCAGCTAGGCGCTTTACCTCCTGCGCTACGACCGCAAAGCCTCTCCCCGCTTGTCCGGCATGGGCAGACTGAATGGAAGCGTTGAGCGCTAAAATGCTCGTGGCCTCGGCTATATCCCTGATGGTGTTAAGCATTTCGTCGGTATCGCGCGTGCGTGCGTTTAGCACGCCCACTACTGCCCTGGCCGCGTCAACCGCAGATTTAATGCTCTCCATGGCGGCGAGAAACTCTTGCACAGACTGCTTACCTTGCGCGGCGGCATCCACCGCCCGTTTGGCAAGGCCCACCGAGTCCTGACTGGTCACAAGAACGTCTGCCGCAGAGCCCGCGTAGGCGTCCATTTTGCTCTTTAGAGAACTCACGGCAGCGCTCTGCTTCGTGGCCTGCAGGGCAATTTTATTGGTGACCGCCAACAGGCTTTCCGCTACATTAGCTACGTGACCCGTGCGCTTTGTCACCCTGCTAGTGGCAGAGACAAGGTTTCGCTTAGCTAGTTCCCTGCGTTCATAACCGCTCATGTGAGCCCTCCTCGTTCGCTGTAGACTTTTTACGCCGGCGCCGAGCGCATTATTGCATACTCCGATATGGGCTTGGCAAAAGGCACGTATAGGAGTTCCTGTGCGTGGCGCGCGGTATCTACCGGCGTGCGCGTCGCCGCGCTCAGCATGCTCGGGATGACGTATGGCAGTGGGCCTTCGGTGGGGCCTATAAACTCCACACTTTGACCGACGCGAAAATTCCCCCGCTGCTCAATCAGCAGCCCATCCCCCGGCGTAAACCCCCGCACTATCCCTAAGAATTCTGCTTCGCCTTGGTGGTTTCCTCCTGCGTAAAGATGGTCACTATTTGTCGGGGGGCCAAACGCAAAGCCGGTAGTGTAAGCGCGATGACTAACCTGGCGAAGTTCTCGCGCGAGCTCCGGCAGAGGCTCTTCGCCGCGCGCTAGCGCCGCTAACGCTAGCCGATACGCTCGCGTCACGGTGGCGACGTAGTGCACACTCTTCATGCGCCCCTCGATTTTTAGCCCGTCGATGCCGGTTTGCAGGACTTCTCTTAGGTGCGGAAAGAGGCACAGGTCTTTAGAATTCATGATGTAACTGCCGCGCTCGTCTTCTTCGATGCCAAAATACTGACCCGGCCGTTTCTCTTCGACTAAGGCGTAGCTGTAGCGGCAGGGGTGCGCGCACTCGCCGCGGTTAGCGTCCCGTCCGGTCATGTAGTTGCTGAGCAGGCATCTGCCCGAATACGAAATGCACATGGCGCCATGCACAAACATTTCAAGTTCTACGTCCGGCACGCGGCGGCGAATCTGGGCAACTTCGGCCAGGCTAAGTTCGCGCGCCAAAATTACGCGCCGAATGCCCTGCTCTGCCCAAAACCTGACGCTCTGCCAGTTAACCGCGTTCGCTTGCGTGCTAAGGTGCAGCTCCATCTCTGGTATAACTTCACGTGCAGAGACGAGAACGGCGGGGTCGGCAAGGATGACGGCGTCGGCACCAATCTCGCTTAACTGCCGCAGGTACTCGGGCAGACCGGCGAGGTCGTCGTTATGCGGAATGATGTTTACCGTAACATAAACTTTGCGCCCATGCTGATGCGCAAAGGCTATGCCTGCGGCAAGGTCGTCTAAAGAAAAGTTGCCGGCATAAGCCCGCATCCCATAGCGGACTCCGCTGGCATACACGGCATCGGCTCCATATTTAATGGCGAAAATGAGCTTTTCTAGTGTGCCGGCCGGGGCTAGTAGTTCTGCCATAGGGCCTCCTGTGCTTTTGTTCTATCTGCCTGTGGCAGAGCGTATAGCCACGCGGTGTTCGGCGTAAGTGCGGCTAAAGATATGGGAACCGTCGCCTCGCGCCACGAAGAAGAAGTAAGGGGTATCCTCCGGCTTTAAGGCTGCTTTTAGCGACGCGAGCCCGGGGCTGGCAATGGGGCCGGGTGGCAGGCCCGCGTGGATATAGGTGTTGTAGGGCGACTCCACTTCGAGGTCGACGTAGTAGAGCTTGCCGGTACGCCCGATCACAAACTGCACGGTAGCGCACGACTGCAGCAGCATGCCGCGCCGCAAGCGGTTATAGAACACGCCGGCAATGCGGGGCCTCTCCTTAGCTTTAACGGCCTCGCGCTCCACAATCGAAGCCATGGTGACTATTTGGTGCAGGTTAAACTGCTGTCGCTTGGGCGAGACAGCGAACAGCGGCGTGACTACCGCGTCGAAGCGGGCGAGCATAGTACGAATAACGAGCTCCGGGGTAGTGCCGGGGGAAAACTCGTAAGTGTCCGGGAACAAGTAACCTTCTAAGCGCCGCAGTGTGTTGCCGGGAACATGGGCGAGGTACTCGTAGGGCAAAGAGATACTTTCGGCTGCCGACAAAAATTCTGCCTGAGTAAACAGGCCGTGCTGTTCAAAAATCCTGCCGATTTGCGGCAGCGTAGTGCCCTCGGGGATGGTAACACGCGCCGCGGTATTGACAACTTGTCCGGCGCTTAGCTTTAGGATGATTTCACGCATGGTCATGCTCGGTGCAAGCTCATAAGTGCCGGCCTTAAGCGCCCCCGTCTTCCCGTACCAGCGCGCGGCCAACACAAAGGCCGCCGGATTGCGCACAATGCCGACCTCGCGGAGCTTAGCAGCAATCTCCTTGGCTGTACTGCCGCTTTCGACCGTGACGCGCAACGCCTCACCCGTGCCTGCCGGGGCAAACAAAGTAGAAAGCCCGAGCGCTGTAATCAGCGCAAGTAAAGCAATGCCGCCGCCGAAACCTAGGCGGTTGCGCTTCTGCCAAGAAATGAACCTTGACGCCAAGTGTAGCAACCGCGTGTGCAGTTGCACGGGAATATAGTGGCTCGGGATAATCGCTTATCAGCTCCAATCTGCGAAAGGCAAATTTGGTCTGACTTAAATTATAACAGAAATCTAAAAAAGCGGGTGTTGTTTATCAACGTCCCGCTCAAGGCTTTAGAAATCGCTATTTGTCAGACTCGTCGTCTAGTTCGAGTTCTTCATCTAGGTCTTCTTCATCGGCAAGCATGCTTTCCCACTCGGCAACGACTTTCTCCCACTCTTGATCGTCCTCGATATCTACGAGTACATCGTCCCCGTCCTCGTCGGTCTCAAGACGCATAATTAGAGCTTCGTCTTCGTCGGCTTCTTCGTCGTCAAGCGGGAACAACACGGCATAGCGATTTCCCTCTACCTCTAGGACATCGATAATTTGGAACTCAAACTCGTTGCCTTCGTCATCCGTGAGTACAACAACCTCGTCGCGTTCGTTCTCAGTCATTGGCAAAAAACACCTCTTTCGCGTTCATAGCTACATTCTACTCTAGGCTTGCTGGCAAGTCAAATAGGGTCTTTGCGGTTTTCTGCGCGGTCAAGATATGCCTGCAGGATAAGCTGGGCTGCCAGCTTGTCTACTACCTGCTTGCGCTTTTGCCTTGACGTGTCGGCAAGGAGTAGCGTCTGCGTGGCGATGCGGGTACTGAACCGCTCGTCCACATAAACTAGCGGGACAGGGGTTTTGGCGGCAAGCGCGGCGGCAAAGCTCTTCACTTTCTCTGCCTGCGGACCGGCAGTGTTGTTAAGCGAAATGGGGAGCCCAACAACGATTAGGCCTACCTGCCAATGGGCTACCAGTTCGACTACCTGCCTGACATCCTGGGCGAGTGACCGCCGCATGATTGTCTCTAGCCCCTGCGCGGTAAGCCCCAGTGGGTCGCTTACAGCCACCCCAATCTTCTTCTCCCCCACGTCTAGCCCTAGTATGCGCCGTGCCTGCAAGTTAAATCACCTTCAAGTTAAAATCGGGGCAGCGTGCGACGCAGTAGCCACATAACACGCACTTCTCCGCCGCAATCACAGCCTTCCCCGCCGCGAGAGACAGCGCTCCCTGCGGGCAATGCTCTGTGCAAACGCCGCACCCGTTGCACCAAGGTTCGAGGTGCAGGCGGCGTCTGCTTTGCTCTGGGCGGTAATCCGCAGGGAACGCGCCTTGCGAGAATAAAGCGCAATTCGCGTATACATCGGCCGGCGAGCCCATCCCGAGAGCTACCGCGGTTACGCCGGGCAACGCGCGCACATAAGAGATGGCCGCCAAGGCGTCGGCATAGAGCGACCCTCCGCCTAGCGCCTTCATGGCATAAACGCCTTTGTTCTGCTTGGCCGCGTCATGAACTGCCGCAGCCATGTCTTCGCGCGAGCCGTCTACTATACCTATGCCCGCTTTGTTGACCAGCGGATGAACTACCTCGATTTCTGGATACTGCAGCGCGGCGCGCACGCCCGCCACATGGTGCGTAGAAATGCCCACCGCGCGCACGGTGCCTGCCTCGCGCTGACGCAGTAGAAACTCTAGCGCAGGAGCATGTCCGCGCAGGGTGTGCAAAGACTCTTGCTCGTGTAGCAGGAATATGTCGATGTAGTCACGGTTTAGGCTGCGCAGGGCTCCCGCTAAGCTCTGTTCCATTCCTGCCGCGTCGGGGGCGTAGCTCTTGGTGGCAATTACGACTTCGTTTATGTGTTCGGCGAGGCCGGCTGCGAGGTGGGCGTATGTTCCGTACAGCTCTGCGGTATCAAAGAAGTTGACGCCAAGTTCAAAGGCAAGCCGAAGGAGCCTACCCCCCTCTTTTGGGGTCAGGCCCTTCTGCAGAGGCCCAAGCGTTAGTGTGCCGTAGCACAGCTCGGAGACCTCAATCGTCCCACACAACTGCACCAGCCGCACTAACGCCGCTCAAGGTAGCTGTTAATGAGCTCCTCTAAGATCTCATCGCGCTCTACCCGGCGAATAATGTTGCGCGCGTTCTGGTGATAGGTGATATAGGCAGGGTCGCCCGACAAGAGATATCCCGTGATGTGGAACGTAGGGTTGTATCCCTTCTCTTTGAGCGCCGCGGACACCTGCTGCAGCACTTCGCGCACCTGCTGGCGACGGTCTGTCTCGATTTTTTGGATTACTCTCGTCTCATCCATGCGCTCTCCCACGCTAAGCCCTCCCGCTGCTAATCTCTTCCTCTGACTAATAATATCATCCCCGCGTTAACGGTAGTCCACAACGCGCGTTCTGTCATCAGCTTGTCACATTTTAAGTTGGGCGGCAACCAGAGAGGCCACGGCATTAAGCGCTTCCGGCAAGCGACCGGGGTCCTTGCCACCGGCCTGGGCCATCGTCGGCTTGCCGCCGCCACCGCCACCGGTCATTTTGGCCACCTCGCGGATAAGGTTCCCGGCGTGTAGGCCGCGCGAGAGCAAGTCGTCGCTCACCATGCTAATGAGTGCCACTTTATCTTCGTGTACCGCACCGAGCACGACGACGCCGGAGTGTAGTTTGTCGCGCACCGCATCGGCGGCTGAGCGCAAAGTATCTATATCTTTAGCCTGCACCTGGCGCGCCACGACCCTGATGCCGGCTACGTCAAGAGCGCTCGTGACAAAGTCCCCGGCTTCTAAGGCGGCAAGCTTACTGTGGAGTCGCTCTGCCTCTTTGGCGGCTTCCCTGCCCTGCTCTAGCACAGCTTCGAGCCGCCGCTCTGCTTCTTCGGGCTTTGTTTTGAGAATTGCAGCGAGCGAATCGAGGAGCGTCAGGCGTCCCTTAGCGTAGAGGTAAGCCTCTTTCCCGGTTACGGCTTCGATGCGCCGTAGACCTGCGCCGATGCCGCCTTCTCCTAGCAGCAGGCACAAGCCGACGGCGGAGGTGTTGTCAAGGTGAGTGCCGCCGCAGAGCTCGCGCGCGGCTTCGCCCATACTTACGACGCGCACTTCGCTGCCGTACTTTTCGCCAAAGAGCGCCGTCGCCCCGCTTGCTTTGGCGTCCTCTATAGACATGTATGCAGATTCGACCTGAAGGGCCGCTAAGATTTGCGAGTTGACTTCCTCCTCAATGGCGGCCAGCTCTTCGCGCGTCAGGGCAGCGAAGTGCGAGAAGTCGAAACGCAGGCGGTCGGCTTCCACCAGTGAACCGGCCTGTTGCACATGACTTCCAAGGATGCGGCGGAGAGCCGCATGCAAGAGGTGCGTAGCTGTATGGGCGCGCGCGAGTGCGTGCCGGAAGGAGCTGTCGGCTTCTGCCAATAGCTCGTCGCCTACCGTGAGTATGCCCTGTGTTAGTTGCCCGATGTGCAGGTAAAAATCGCCAAAGTACTTCTGCGTGTCGTCGACCCTAAACTCCCCGCCCTTGAAGCGAATTACTCCCTTGTCGCCTACTTGCCCGCCGCTCTCGGCATAGAACGGGGTGCAGTCGAGGAGCAGCGCGCCTTTTTCGCCCGCATGGAGTTTGGTCTCCGCCTTGCCGTCGACTAGGAGCCCGACTAGGCGGCCCGTCCCCCCGGTGGTGTCTAGGCCGACAAAGCGCGTAGGCGGTAGCGCAGCAAAGTGATTGACCTTGCCAAAATCGCTGCCGACGTCTTGACGAGCGGAGCGCGCCCGCTGACGCTGCTCTTCCATAGCCGCGGCGAAACCAGCGCTGTCGACGGTGAGACCGTGCTCGCGCGCTAGGTCTGTCGTTAAGTCTAGCGGGAAGCCAAAGGTGTCGTAGAGGCGGAACGCCTGCGCTCCGCTTAGTTCCTTTTGGCCGGCTGCTGCTAGTTCGCGTGCTAGACTTAAGAAGAGCTGCGTGCCTTCATCTAAAGTTTCTAGAAAGCGCTCCTCTTCGCGGCGCACAATGCGCGCCACATAGTCTTGCTTTTCCCCTAGCTCTGGGTAGGCTTCCGCCATAACGTGGGTCACGAGCGGTACCATTTCGCAAAGAAATGGGCGCTTTAAGCCAAGCTGCCCACCAAAGCGCACGGCGCGGCGCAGCAGGCGCCTAATTACGTACCCGCGACCTTCGTTCGAGGGCACGGCGCCATCGGCAATGGCAAAGGAAACGGCCCGCACATGGTCTGCTATGACGTTCATGGCCATGCGGTTTTCCCTGTAGCTGTGGCCGGTAAGCTGTTCTACGTGCCGGATGTAGGGCATAAAGAGGTCTGTGCCATAGTTCGTGTCAACACCCTGCACAACCGAGGCCAGCCGCTCTAACCCCATGCCCGTGTCGATGTTTTTGCGCGGCAGAGGCGTGTATGTGTTGTCCTCGTTATGGTTGTACTGCGAAAACACTAAGTTCCACACTTCCAAATAGCGCTCGCAGTCACACCCGGGGGCGCAGTTTAGGTTACTACAGCCAAAGGAGCTGCCGCGATCGAAGTATATCTCGGAATTGGGGCCGCAGGGACCGGGCCCGATGTCCCAAAAGTTGTCGGTAAGCTTGACGATGCGCTCTGCCGGCACGCCTACCTTCTCGCGCCAGATAAAGAGGGCCTCGTCGTCCTCGGGGTGCACGCTAATCCAAAGGCTTGTGGGTGCAAAGCCCACGACCTGCGTAAGATACTCCCACGCCCAGTGAATGGCCTCGTCCTTAAAGTACTCGCCAATCGAGAAGTTTCCGAGCATTTCAAACAGCGTGTGGTGACGCGCCGTACGGCCGACGTTCTCAATGTCGTTCGTGCGAATAGACTTTTGGCTGTTAGCGAGCCGCGGGTTTGGCGGCACCTGCTGGCCGGAAAAATACGGCTTTAGTGTCGCTACGCCGCTGTTAATCCAGAGCAGCGTCGGGTCGTCGATAGGTACAAGCGATGCGCTTGGCAGTACCGTGTGCCCTTTGCTGCGGAAAAACTCAAGGAACGACGAGCGCAACTGGTCAGCGGTTTGGTATTTCATGCGGGAGACCTCCTTTGAATAATGTGGCTTGTCGCTTGTCGCTTGTCGCTGGTGGGTGCCGCGGGGAAGCAAAAGGGACGGAGCTTTTTGCTTCACGTTACGCTTCGGATTCCGGAGAGGGAGATTGTGCACCACAGAGTCACGGAGGGCACAGAGATAGAATGACGCAATTGTGGTGAGAAGTCCCCGCGCCCTGAAGCAAAAAAGCAAAAAAGACCCTCATCCTCAGGGACGAGAGTCTCGCGGTACCACCCTGCTTACCGCCTGACGAATTTGCGTGCTTGGGCAAACTCATGCGAAAGCGGTCACTTAGCATGCCGATAACGGGGCATCCGGCGGTCTTTCGGCCGCAGGCTCAGGGGTGGCTAGTCCCGTCGACGCCTTTGCTGCTCTAAGTATAGTAGGCGCGCTAAGCGGTGTCAACCGGTAGCGCAGCTTGCACCCCAAACATACCAATCTCCGGCTCAAAGAAGACAATCTCTCCGGTAGCGGGAGAATGGTACTCCACCACCTGCATCCCCCACCAGCGTTCCTCGACGGCCAGCACTTCGCCTTGCTTTACAAAATCGCCCAGCCGACGAAAGACGATGCCGTTAAAGTGGCCGGAGTCTACCTGCAGCTTGACAAACTTGACTCCGTCGGCAACAAGTTTATCGAGGCCGGGAAACCGTCGGCTCAGTTCCTTAATCGTCACGGTCTGCAGGGGAATGGGACGCTCGTACAACAACTGCGTCGCGGTGGCAACTTGGGCAAAGCGCGAGGGAATGGCTATGCCGAGGACTACAGCCGGCCAGACCGCCAGGACGGCGCTAGAAAACGCCTCGGGGACTATGGCAAGTTCTTGCCCGGAGGCAATTAGTCCGCGCAGCACCGCGTAGCCTAATGCAGAGCCGAGGACCGAACCAAGCAGGGGCGGCATGGCTGCCTCACCGGCTATGAGAATTGCGAGCTCAAACGCGCGGAGCCCAAGCGTCTTAGTAATAGCCAATAGTCGACGTTTAGTTAAGAAGCTAAATACTGTCACCGTCAGGAAGGCGATGGCGACAAAGAGCAAAGTCCCGAAAACCGCTCCCTGTGTAGGAGCGTATACGGCATCGATAATCTCTTTGGCGGCTGCGCGAGTAGCTCCCGCATGTGTAAACACCGCAGTGGGGTATGACCGACGCAGGTAGTGGATGGCTTCAGCCCAGGAACCGGCCTGTTTTCGATACAGAAAAACAAGCGCTTCCGGGTGTAAAAAGTCATGCATTACCAGGCGACCGCCAAAAACGGCTTCATTATGAACCTCTGCTACTGCTAGGCGCCGTGAGATAGTGCCCGTCCTAAAATACAGCTCTTCACCTATACTTAGCCCGTGCTCTTGGCTTAACGCCGCCGGCAAGGCGACTTCGCCCTCGCCGAGGCCTAGATTAATTCCTTTGTCTTCACCCACTACAACCACCGGGAGCGTGCCGATGTTCGTATGCGCAATATCAAGCCTCCACGACCCCAAATATACTACCGGCACCGGCCCGGGTCCATGGTGCGGCCTAAGCGGGTTCGCTTCCGGTTGCAGATAGGGCGTTTGCACATAGATTAGGTCTTCCGGTGCTCCACCGACCACGCTTAACTGCAGCAGCCTCACCTGGCGCTCCATATATGCGCCGTAAACAATCAAGAGAGCAATCGAGACAGTGAACAGGCACGTCACCGCTGCCTGCACACGCCAGTTGTGCCTGAAGATTCGCCACAAAAGCTGCGTCACGCTTGGTTCACCACGCGGCCGTCCGCCATGCGGATTACGTGATGTGCCACAGAGGCGACCGAGTCGTCGTGCGTGACGATTACGAACGTCTGCGAGTTCGCTACATTAAATCGCGTGAGAAGCTCGACAACGTCTTCGCGCGCTTTGCTGTCGAGGTTGCCGGTAGGTTCGTCGGCTAGGACTAGGCTTGGCGCATTAGCGAGTGCACGCGCGATAGCTACGCGTTGCTGCTCACCGCCGGAAAGCTGCAGCGGCATGTGATTTAACCGTTTGCTTAAGCCTACGGCGCTAAGGAGCTCGCGCGCTTTCTCGCGTGCCTGCGCTCTTGCGGTGCCGACAAAGCTCATGGGTAGCATCACGTTTTCTAGGGCGGAGAGGTGGGGTATCAGGTTAAAAAACTGAAACACATATCCCAATCTACGCCTGCGCATTAAGGCTAACGCATCTTCGGACAAGCGTCGGTAAGACTGCCCTTCGAGCAACACGTCGCCACTCATCGGCCGGTCGAGGCCACCCAGCAAACTCAGGAGGGTACTCTTGCCGCAGCCTGAAGGCCCGACAATCGCCGTAATCTTGCCGGCGGGAATGCTAATTGACACATCGCTCACCGCGTAGATAGTCTCGCCTAGGTGAAAGGCTTTGTTAAGCCGCTCGGTGCGCAAAATCTCATTCACTGCGAAACACCTCCATTACAGGCAGCTGCGACATTTTCGCTGCCGGGACGGCGCTAAACAACAGCGCCACTACGACCGTAAGTCCGAACACGACTAACAGCTCTTCGAGCGTGCCGCGCAAAACCTCCAGCCAACTCACCTGATTGGCCAGCTCGCGGTGAATAGCCAGGCCTCGCACGACGACGAAACCTAGCACCGCACCTAGCGCCGAAAGTAGCAGCCCCTCGGTTAGCACCATGCCGACGATATCTCGCCGCCTTGCTCCCAGGGCCTTTAATATGCCTATTTCTTTGCGGCGTTCAGCCAAGCCGGCTAGCATCTGTCCGGCCAACAGCATGCCGGCGCTGGCAAACATGAGAATAGCTCCGGTTAGGCCGAGTTCCACCGGCACATGGGCTTGCTGCACTTCCCCGTCCGCGGGACGCCATGCCTCAGCCGGTATGCGGTAGAATTGGTCCAGCAGACCAAAACGTTCCACATGGCGCGCTATCTCCGGCACGGTCATCACGCTAAGCGCGGGGAAAGCCCTGCGCAGCGCTCCTGCCGTTACGTTAAGCTGAGAAAGATCTGTGACAGAGAGGGCCACTGCCAACACAGGGTAAGGTACACCCCCTGACTGCTCCTGCCAGAGCGTTCGCCAGACCTGCCCATCTAAGTAGATCTCACTGCTATGGACAAAACCCTGCTCGGAGATAGGCGGTTCCTCGGGGCCGCGAAAGAACGTGATCTCTCGCGTCGGCCACGCCGCGATACCCACCACGCGTGCGGTATACTGCCGGGGAGCCTGACTAAAGTCTGCGTGCGGCACACCCGACGCCCCTACTCGAAATACAGGGACATCTAGGGTAATGCTGCTGCCCACCCGAGCGGGCGGACTGCCGTAGGCGTTAACGACGACTTCAAGCTCACCGTCCTGGCTTGTGGGCCGGGGGACGCGTCCCTCCACCAAGTGTTCGGTTAGACTCTCGGCCACAACCCTAATGCTTACAGGCCACCTGTCGATAGCCCCCGGCATAATATACTTTGGCCGAACGGCCCCAACACCTGCCTGCGCTGCTAATCCCTGCAACTGTGTCTCACTGATGGGCACATAAGGGAATTGCGCAAGGCCTAGGTACCCCTCTGTCTGAAAGTGCGGGAAGATGGTGCGCAACAAGCTAAAGCCCGAGTCGTACAAAATGGCGCTATGTACAGCCCCGTGTGCGGTGGGAGTCGCTGTTGCTCCGACAAAGGTGGGGGTAAAGACTAAGATATCGCCGCCGTAGTACGCGCGGTACTCGTTGTAACCTCCCCTGGCAATGCCTAGCGCGAGGGACATGGCACTCGTGGCCACGGCTGCAGCGAGAAACATGGCAAATACGGTAATCAGCGTTCGCATCAGGCGTTGGCGTATATTTGCTAGAGCTAAGCGCAGCACTTCGACACCTCCGCGCTCATTTTATCACAAGTCCCATTATTAGAGAGAGATAGGAATGCAAAAAAACAGCGGGGACGGTTCTTTTTGTTTTGAAACAAGAAGAACCGTCCCTTTTGTTTTCTCTTGTTCTGCTTCCTTGTGTTTTGTGTTTTGTGTTTTGTGTTTTGTGTGTTTTGTGTGTTTGTTTACCTTCCCCTACTCCACTACTTGCACGGCGTCGTCCGCTAGTTCGCGCATGACGCGCCTGCCTTTGGCGGCAACCCGATCGACGAGGTCTCCTAAGGCCGACCTTTCACGCGTCGTCAGCTGCATGCCGTAGTACACGCCAACTAAGCCCCCGATTATTATCCCTGCGATAAACCCTTTGCGCACTGCTGTCCCTCCATTCAAGTTATGCTTCGTGAACCGCAGAGTCGGATACCGATACTACACTGCCGTCATCAAGAATCTCGTAAACGACTACACCGTGTTTCCCCACGGCAAACTCAACGCAGCAGTCCCCACAAAAGTACTGCAGCACCCCTACTCTGCCGAGAGCGCGTCCGTTACACCTCGGGCACCGCGTCAGTTTCATCGTTCACTCCCCGCTCTTCACTGAGACTCGTCGGCTCGTCAGGCACAATCATGTTCTCTTCACCTAGTATTACGTTGTCGACTAACGGGATAATTGACCGACCTGTAAGAAAATCCCCTACCAGACCGTCTGTGAGGACACAGCCAAGTATGCGTCCGCTCTGCGCGTCAACGGCGATGTCTTCAATGCGCCCGAGCGACTTCCCGCTAGAGGTGAGGACGTTCTTCGCTAGGTACTGATTCTTAACCCCGCTCGCTTCATTGGCCAGAGTGATGGCCTCGCGGCTCTCTACAGTGACCGCATCGACCCCTAGGCTGTAAATGTTCTCCCAAAGCAGCATGCGACTGCCGCGAGGCTGGTCTGGCCCTGACAACAATAGCGCACTCACGCAGTCTTGCGCGGGATTGCAGACTAGGTCTATAACCTGTGCAATGCGCTCCCCGTTAGATAAATCTATAACGGGAAGCCCAATAATCTCTCGTCCGCGCCGCAATGCGTTCCGTCACTCCCTGCAAGCGAGTTTTAGCCGAGGTAGCCTTCGGGCTCTGGCTACTATTATGCCCGCGCGAGCGCTCCCGTAATCGTGCCGCCGCCAATTACGTACTCGCCGCGGTAGAGCACAAGCGACTGTCCGGGAGTAGGAGCGCGCACAGGTTCGTTAAAACGGACCACGGCTTGGTCGTGAGCTGTAGGTGTGAGCGTACAAGGTACTTCTTGTGTAGTATAGCGTGCCTTACCCATAAGTTGCGTCGCCGGGGAAGGAATCTCTAGGAAATGCAAATCGGCGATGGCGACTTCCTGCTGCAACAGCTCGTTCGCCTCGCCTACAATTATTCGGTTCCGTCTGGCATCTATCTCAAGGACATATAAGGGTACAGGTGAAGTGACGCCAAGACCTTTACGCTGGCCCACTGTGTAGTTAAAAATCCCGGTATGACTGCCGAGCACGCGCCCGCTCCGGTCCACAATATCGCCGGGGATGTCACGCGCACCTTGGCGACGCAGGAAGGAGCGGTAATCGTTGTCTGGTACAAAACAGATTTCCTGGCTGTCGGGCTTTGCGGCGACACTTAAGCCTAAACCGGCGGCGATGCGCCTAACTTCACTTTTCTCTAAGCCTCCGAGAGGGAACAGAGTCGAGGAAAGCTCCGCCTCGGTCATCCGAAACAGCATGTAAGTCTGGTCCTTGCGTTTGTCGCGTGCTTTCTTAAGGCGCGGCCCTACGGGAAGGTGTTCGATTTGGGCGTAGTGGCCGGTGGCCATAAAGTCACAGCCTAATGACTTGGCCTGCGCAAGGAAATGCGTAAATCGCACACGGCTGTTACAGGCTATGCACGGGTTAGGCGTGCGCCCGGCTTGATACTCGGCAACAAACGGCTCCACGACGTTGGCCAGGAAAAGCTCGCGGTAGTTAAGCACATAGTGCGGGATGCCGAGTTTGGCCGCAACGTTGCGTGCGTCTTCGACGGCGGTGAGCGCGCAACAACCCCCGGCTACGGGCTCGTCTTCGTCAATCCACAGGCGCATGGTCGCGCCAAACACTTCGTGGCCCTGTTGCTTGAGGAGGTGTGCCGCGACCGCGCTGTCGACTCCTCCGCTCATGCCTACTAGGACGCGGGCCATGGATACACCTCGCTTTTTTTGGCTGTGAGCTTTGAGCTATGAGGCGTGAGCAATCATGTATCGTGAATTGTGAATCGTGAGTCGTGAACTGCAACCGCGGAGTGGCTTTCCGCTTTCCGCTTTCCGCTGTGAGGTTAAAGGTTAAGGGGGAGCCGGTACCGCTGGGACACCGCTCTACTGGGCACTGGGCACTGGGCACTTCCTCTACCAGGACCTAAGAGCCCACTAAAACCCCACGTATCCGCAGTAGCGCTTCGTCGACATCCGCCTCAGTCACATGCAAGTGTGTCACAAACCTAACAGTGGTAGGATCCATAGAAAGCATCATTACACCGACGGCGGCTAGCTGCTGCTGCAGGCGGTCGGCCGCTATCCCTAGTGGCAAAGTATCAGCCCTGACGATGTTTGTCTGCACTGAGCTAAGATCAAGCTCAAAGCCAAGTTCCTGTAACCCTAGGGCGAGCTTGTGGGCATGGCGATGGTCGTCGGCTAGGCGTTCTATGTTGTGCGTAAGAGCAAATAAGCCCGCAGCGGCGATTATCCCGGCTTGCCGCATGCCGCCGCCAAGCATCTTACGCACCTTACGTGCGCGCACAATAAACTCGCTACTGCCTACAAGCACAGAACCCACCGGCCCACCGAGGCCTTTGGACAGGCAAAGGCTTATTGAGTGGCATGGTGCACTCAACTCATTCACAGGACACCCCAAGGCAACGGCGGCGTTAAAGAGGCGCGCTCCGTCTAGATGTAGCGGTAGCCCATATTCATCGGCTACCTGCCGCAAGGCTTCCGTCTGCGAAACGTTAACTACAGTGCCTCCGGCTCGGTTATGTGTGTTTTCGATGCAGATAAGCCCGGTCGGTGGGCAGTGGATGTCGTCCTCCCGTATGTTGGCGCGCACAGCCTCAGGCATTAGGACGCCTTTAACGCCCGATACGCGCCGTGGAATTAACCCGCCTAAAGCCGACATCCCGCCGACTTCGTACATAAAGATGTGCGAATCTGCCTCGAGGATAACTTCATCGCCGCGCCCGCAGTGCGTCAGGAGCGCAATTAAGTTGCCTTGCGTCCCGCTCGGCACAAAGAGGGCACTCTCTTTGCCGAGGAGCTCCGCGGCTTTCTGCTCAAGTGCGTTTACCGTCGGGTCTTCACCGTAGACATCATCGCCCACCTCGGCGCGGTACATAGCTTCGCGCATTCTCGGGCAGGGAGCTGTGATTGTGTCGCTGCGAAAATCTAGAATCTTCATGGCAGGCTCTAGAGATAAGGCGCAAGCCGACTCATAATCATGGGCTTAGACATGAGTCCGACCAAGCGCGTGGCTTCCTTGCCGCCCTTAAAAAGAATCAGCGTGGGTAAACTCATAATGCCGAGTTCCATCGCCAGTGACATGTTCTCGTCGGAGTTTACTTTGACGACCTTGAGCTTGCCTAGTTGCTCGCTGGCGACTTGGTCGAGAATGGGCGCTAACATCCGGCAGGGATTACACCAAGCTGCCCACACATCGACTAAAACCGGCTGTGTGGACTGCAGTACCTCTGCGGCAAAGTTAGCTTGAGTTACGGTGACGACGTTGCTGGCCATAAATATCAACTCTCCTTATCTAGAACTGGTGTGGCAGCACAAATAATAACAAGATGGTAACCTGCTTGACGGCGAATGTAGGGGTCAACGACAAACTTAAGCAACAAAAAAGAGCTCACGAGGCCGGCTAACCCCATCAGCAGGGCATGTGTTTCGGTCAGCCCGAGCACCGTACCTAGGCCGACGCCTATAAACAAGAACAAGACCGGCACTATGTAGATGAGAAACGCTGCCTTAAGCACCTCGCGGTCGCTAAGCTCTAAGACCACGCTGTCTCCGACACGTGCTTCCGCGCGGTTGTCCGCCGTTACGGCGACTTCTTTAGCCTCGTGCGCCATGGCACATTTGTGCCGACACTCTGCGCACGCGGAGTGCTTTTTCACCTTGACTGTCGCCGTGTTCCCGTGCACTGCCGTGACTTCACCGACCTGACGCAAAAAAATCACCCCAGGTACAATTGTACAACTAGGGTGGACAAGCGTCAAACGCGAGAAAAATAAAGCCCCGCGATTGCCGTGCGCCCTTCGTTTTGAACCTGCTCTCCGCAGGTGGGTGACCTCCCTCGTTATCGCGCGAATCCGGCTAGCGGCTACCACTTGATAACGAGCATTGGATCCCCGTTTTGTTGGTGTTAGGAACAAAACTCATAGGCTTCACGCACATCGCAGGGAAAATTGAATGTCGAACTCTTGTTGCCACTAGTTTAACACGTGAAACGCGGTTGTGCAAGAGAGCTTGGAGGAGCACTTTGCACTTTACACTTCGTGGAGAACGGAGGGTACTTGGCTGCTTGCTCCTTCTAGCAGAAGGAGTGCCCAGTGCTCAGTGCCCAGCAGAGCAGCGTCGCAGTGGTGCCGTTTCTCTTCATGATTCACGATTCATGATTGCTCACAGCTCAAAGCTCAAAGCCCGCTGCGACAAGCCACACACACCGGCATATACTAAACCACTAAGTAAATCGGAGGTGTGAAATGTGGACATAGTCACGACTTTGGTTCTGCTGGCAGTGGTGGTAGAGCAGGTGGTGGGAATCATCAAAAGCGCGTTTCCGAAAGTTCGCAACAGCTACTCGGCATTAGCGGCCATTGTGGTAGGCATTACGCTATGTGTCAGCACCAGAGTAGGTGTACTGTCGGCCCTGAACGTCCCCATTGCTTTTCCAATCATTGACTACATCATCAGCGGACTTCTAATCTCGCGCGGTGCCAACCTTATACACGACCTGCTGCACAACTTCTCGAACTACGCGCGGAACCGCACGGTGGTGCGGAAGTAGCCGCTAGGAGTTGTCGCTTGTCGCTTGAGGAAGACGTTGCAGGTCGTTGCGAAAGTATGGGAAGACGTTGCAGGTCGTTGCGAAAGTATGTTCGTTCTGCTATATTTGTGTTGTGATTTAGTCGCATGACGTTCTGACAAGGAGGCTGTCCCATGGAAGCATACCTAAGCAACGCTAACGAGCTCACCGCTTCTTTTACCTTCATAGACCTTTTTGCAGGCATTGGTGGGTTGCGGAAGGCATTTGAGACGATTGGCGGCCAGTGTGTGTTTACTAGTGAGTGGGACGACGCCTGCCGCAGGACATATCACGCGAATTTTTCTTGCGCCCACCCAATGTTTGGGGACATTCGTGCTGTCGACCTTGCCAGCATGCCTAGCTACGACTTGTTGTTAGCTGGCTTTCCATGTCAGCCATTCTCCATAGCTGGTGTATCCAAGAAGAACTCGTTGGGAAGGCCCCATGGCTTTCACTGTGACACACAAGGGACGCTCTTTTTTAATGTTGCTCAAATGCTTGAAAGGCATAAACCAAAGGCTTTTCTCTTGGAGAATGTCAAGAATCTCATTAGCCATGATAGTGGGCGCACTTTCAAGGTAATACTTAGGACACTTCGTGAAGAGCTAGGTTATCAAGTCGATTATCGAGTAATCGATGCCCAAGCCTATGTGCCGCAGCACCGAGAGCGAATCTTCATTGTCGGCTTCAAAACAGAACTAGGCTTCTCACTTAGAGACGTAAATGTTCCCGAGGTGGGCCCCAAGCTGCGCTCCATACTGCATCCGGAGGATGGCAGTGAACCACCCGAGCCCCCTTACACCTCTGGACCGAGAGCTGAGGTGTCGACAAAATACACTTTGAGCGACAGATTGTGGAGCTACCTGCAAGCATATGCAGAAAAGCACAAAGCTAAAGGGAACGGCTTCGGCTATAGTCTGTTCGGCCCTAATGATGTTGCTCGAACCTTGTCCGCGCGCTATTACAAAGATGGCTCAGAGATACTCGTCAAACAGGACGGGAGAAACCCTAGACGGCTGACTCCGAGAGAGTGTGCCCGGATTATGGGGTTTGGCGATGATTTTCAGATTCCCGTTTCAGATACACAAGCATACAAGCAATTTGGAAACTCCGTAGTAGTGCCCGTCATAAAGTCTGTCGCAGAATACATGCAACCGTTGCTGGTCGGCGACACAAGGGTGAGCCTCGGCACTCGCAGAGGTGCAACCGACGCGGAGCAACTACGGGTGTTTGAGAATCCAGACGCCGGGAGTGATGGTGATGCGCAAGGGGTTCCTGTCTCAGTATTTTGAAGGAGTAGCAGTCAAACGGCTTACATCTGTTGAGGTTGACGCACAGGTGTCCAATCAGCATGAGTTTAATGGTAGTAGAGCCCTGCGGCGATTATTGGGAGATGAGAGGCGTACGTATCGAGGACGATTCCTTTGGTTGCCAGGCGACACTGAGGGGATTTCGCAAGAAGGCCGTGTCACATGGTATGATGCTCGCGAGGCGCACCCTTCTAGGTCTGAGTTTCGTCTGTACTTCAACCGGAACAGCGTGATGGATCGCGCACAAGCCAATGACCTCCTCATGGTTGCGAGCAGGCCAAGTCAGGGACTTTACCTGATCGTCGTTCCTGCAGGCAGCACACTGGAGGGTCAGTTGCGCTGGCTGTTCGGGGTTACTGACGTGGGTGAGCAGTTCGATTATCTTCCTATCGAAAGGGGACGCGACCTAGAGGTTGACTTTGCCATTCGCTACATCCTTGAAGAGATTGGCATAGAAGTTGACGAAATCGATGACGCCATGCTAGAAGCCGTACTGGAACCCTATCTAGAGCACGGCTTTCCTACGACAACCGAGTTCTCCGCTCTCGCGCGAAAGACGAGCCCGGACGCCTCCCCCATAGAGGCTCCGGATGACGCCCTACTCATGTGGATGGAGCGCGAGGAGAAGTTGTTCAAGAGACTGGAGCGACACTTAATCCTAGAGAGACTGAGAAACGGATTCTTAAGTAATGCCGACGTTGACGTAGACGGGTTTCTGAGGTTTTCTTTGAGCGTTCACAATCGTAGAAAGTCAAGGGTTGGGAACGCGTTAGAAAATCACGTGGAGGCCATATTTAGGTCTCACGGCATCCGATATTCGAGGGCACAAGTCACAGAGAATAAATCCCGACCGGATTTCATCTTCCCGAGCATAGAGAACTACCGTGATCCGCTCTATCCTATGTCGAGTCTGACAATGCTAGGGGTTAAGTCTACCTGCAAAGACAGATGGAGACAAGTGCTGGCCGAGGCAGCTCGGATTGAGCGCAAACATCTGCTAACACTAGAACCCAGCATTAGCGAGAGTCAGACAATGGAGATGGCAAGCAACAATGTGCAGTTGATTTTACCTCACAAGCTGCACGGCACGTATTCTTCTAGACAGCAACAATCCATCTGGACTGTAAGGACGTTTCTAGCCATGGTAAGGTCTAGGCAATAGTGCTAAGTGCGCATCCCGCAATAGCTTCTCCGGCACACGGTTTGGCGCGGAGGTCATCAGGCACTGGGCGCTCGTGGTTTTGGGGAAAGCGATGCAGTCGCGGATGGAGTCGCGCCCGGCGAGCAGCATGACCAAACGGTCGAGGCCTAAGGCGATGCCGCCGTGCGGCGGTGTGCCGTACTCGAAGGCTTCCAGAAGAAAGCCGAACTTCTCCGTGCATTCCTCGGGCGTGAGGCCGAGGCAAGCAAACATGCGCTCCTGCAGCTCGCGGCTGTGAATGCGAATGCTGCCGCCGCCGAGTTCTACTCCGTTAAGCACAAGGTCGTAAGCGCGCGCGCGTGCTTCTGCCGGCGCACTGTCTAGTTTTCCTAAGTCCTCGGGCAGCGGCGAGGTAAAGGGATGATGACACGCGGCAAAGCGGCGTTCGTCTTCGTCCCACTCCAAGAGCGGAAACTCGGTTACCCACAGGTAATTGAACTGCCCGCTCTTCTTTAAGCCCAGTTCCTCGCCTAACTGCAGCCTCACTGCCCCAAGCGATGTAAGCACCACTTTAGGTTTGCCGGCTACGAACAAGAGCAGGTCTCCCGGCTCGGCGGCAAGCCGCGCGACGAGGTTGTCAAGCACTTCTGTACTTAGGAACTTGGCAATCGGCGAGCGGATGCCGGTTGGTTCTACAGACATCCACCCTAGCCCTTTGGCGCCGTATTTCCCGGCTATTTCGCTTAGCCAATCGATGTCCTTGCGGCTGTAGCCGCCACAGCCTTTGGCGTTAAGCGCACGCACGGTCCCGCTCTTAGCTGCTTCTGCAAAAACTTTGAAGTCACACCCCGCTACAATATCGGTCACATCGACCAGTTCCAAGCCAAAGCGGGTATCAGGCTTATCTGAGCCAAAGCGGTCCATCGCCTCGCGGTAAGTAAGGCGCGGGAAAGGAAGCTCGACTTTCTGCCCTAAAGCCTGCTCCGAAATGTGAGCAATCAAGCCCTCGGTCATCGCCTGCACATCTGCCTCGCTGACGAAAGACATTTCTATGTCTATTTGGGTAAACTCAGGCTGCCGGTCGGCGCGCAGGTCCTCGTCGCGGAAGCAGCGCGCCAGCTGAAAGTATTTGTCATAACCCCCGACCATTAAGAGCTGCTTAAAGAGCTGCGGCGACTGCGGCAGCGCATAAAACAGGCCGGGATTGACGCGGCTCGGCACCACATAGTCACGCGCGCCCTCGGGCGTAGACCGCGTAAGCTGCGGCGTTTCTATTTCGAGGAAACCCTCGCCGTCAAGAAACTTCCGCGCGGCCATGGCGACTTTGTGCCGCAGCACAAGCGCGCCCTGGAGCTCCGGGCGCCTCAAATCTAGGTAGCGGTAGCGCAGGCGCAAGCTCTCGTCCGCTTTAAGCTCCGCCTGAATGTAGAAGGGCGGGGTCTTGGCTGCGTTAAACACGGTGAGCCGGCTTGCCCTCACTTCTACCTCGCCCGTCGCCATATGGCGATTAATGCCCTCCTCCGGCCGCAAGGCCACGCGTCCCGTAACCTCGATTACGTACTCGCCGCGCAATGACTCGGCCGCCATATGTACGCCCTTTTCGTCCGGGGAAAAAACCACCTGCACGATGCCGCTGATGTCGCGCAGGTCGACGAAAATTAGCCCGCCGAGGTCGCGGCGCTTAGCCACCCAGCCGCACAGCCTAATCTCCTCTCCCACCCTGCTGCTGTCCACGTGACCGGCATAACTACGCTTAAGAATCATCTTTCTTCCTCCATGCGCTAAGCAGTGCGCGCTTTTCTTTAATTAGCTCGGGCAAACGCTGCAGGTAGAGGGCCGCATCTTTGGGGTTCGCGTGACGCTGCCACTCTTGGCCCGGCACCGGAAAGATGCTGTTGGCTCCCGCACCTACGCCGATAACCCCGTGCGTTTCGGCAATCATCATAACATTGTACAAGCACTCCCGCTCCGGCCGGCTCCACCCGGTGTTCTCTAGGCCGCCCAGAATAGCGCGCTGGCGGTAGAGGTAGTACGGGTGCATGGCAGGCCGCAGCTTACTCACGGCCAAATCGCTCGCCGCACGGGCGTCTGCATCGCTCATGCGCTCCCACGCCTCGCCCCCGCTAAAGCGCGAGGCGCGCTTGGGGGAAAACATGTGCAGTGTCACGCTCTCGGGCTCTAGGTCTAGTACCTGCTCTAGACTCGCGCCGATGTCGGCGGGCGTCTCCCCCGGCAAGCCGACAATTAGGTCCATATTGATGTTGTTAAAACCTAACTGCCGCGCCAGCGCAAAGCTTTCCCGCACGTCTGTGGCCGAATGGCGCCGCCCGATGGCCAGAAGGGTCCGGTCGTGCATGCTCTGTGGGTTGATGGAAAGGCGGTAGTCGCGCGGGATTGCGTCTAGCTTGCCCTCGTCTAGCGTGTCCGGGCGACCGGCTTCAAAGGTGGCTTCCCTTGGTCGCTCCCACGTAGGACAAGCCGCGAGTGCCGACAGTAGCTCGCCAATCTGGGACGCCTCAAGCGTAGTAGGTGTACCCCCACCAATGTAGAGGACAACTAGCAGGAGCCCGCAGTTATCCATGGCCTCGGCGACAGCTTCTATCTCGCGCAGCAGTCCAACTAAGTACTGCTCTCTTTTTGCGCGCCGGTACTGCTCTAGGCTGTGGCTGGGGAAACTGCAGTAGGCGCAGCGCGACGGGCAAAAAGGAATACTAACGTACATTGCCACAAGCTCTTGGCGCCCCTTAAGCGGCGCAAGTATAGCCTGCTGCGTAAGCGCTATTTCTACCAAGAGACGCGCGCGCACAGGGTCCACCCCGCGCTCAAGCACCAAGCGATGCGCCACTTCCGCGGCAGGGAAACCAAGGGCGAGCATGCTGTCCGCTAGTTTTCCCGGGCGCACCCCGACTAAATCTCCGTATGGCTTGCTCACCAATAGCGGTTGCTCATCCTCTCTTTGCCGATGGTCGTGGCGGGACCGTGCCCGGGGTAGACCTCTACCTCCGCCGGCAGTTCCTTCAGGCGTGCTAACGAACGCGCGAGGGTTTTGGCGTCGCCGCCTTGCAGATCCGAGCGGCCGATGCTCCCGCGAAACAACGTGTCGCCCGAAAACAGGACCTGTTCCTTGGCACTATACAGACAGCAGGAGCCGGGTGTATGGCCGGGCGTAGCCAGCACGGTAAATTCAATGCCTGCCAAGCTGACCGACTTAGCGTCCGACAGATCCATATCGGGCACGATAACCTCGGTTAGGCCTAAAGCTCTGGCAATCATATTCTCCGTCGCGCGCAAAAGATAGCTGTCCGCCGGATGGGCCAAGATAGGCGCCCCCGTCAGGCGCTTCAGCGCGGCAGCTGCCGCCACATGGTCGGCGTGACCGTGTGTAAGCACAATGCTCTTTACTGCGGCCCCTTCGCTGGCTAAGAGTGCTATAATGCTGCCCTCATCTGCTCCCGGGTCAATTACAGCAGCAGAGTTTTCGTGCACGACTATGTAGCAGTTCGTCTGTAAACTTCCGACAGGGCATGTCAGTACTTTCATCTCAGTCCTCCGTTAAAACTGCCGCGCGCTATCTAGTAGTAGCGTCACCGGCCCAGAATTTACTAGCTCGACCTCCATCATGGCCCCAAACACGCCGGTCTGCACACTGCCTACCCTGCCACAGAGCTCGGCGACAAACTTATCAAACAGGGCGACAGCTGCGCTTCCCTCCGCTGCGGCCGAGAAGCTCGGGCGTTTGCCGCGGCGGCAGTCGCCAAGCAGCGTAAACTGCGACACCGCCAGCACTTCGCCGCCCGCCTCCGTTACGCAGAGGTTCATCTTGCCCTCACTGTCAGGGAATATGCGCAGGCCCGCGACCTTCTCGGCGAGAAACTGCGCATCGCTTGCGGCATCTGTCTGCGCTACGCCAACGAGCACCAACAGACCCGAGCTGATGCTTGCCACTGCTTCGCCCGCTACGCTTACTTTCGCCCGGCTAACTCGTTGTACTACCGCTCGCACTGCTCTCGCCCTCTCTGTGTGGAGTAACGTACGTTACACGCCGCACGGTAAACACGTCGCGCAGCTTGCGTAAGCGCGACAGCACCCGTTCAAGGTGAATCAGGTCCTTGACGACAATCGTAAAACTCACGTGCGCTTCCTGTTCTTTTGTGGCGCGCGCCTGCATGGCGGCGATGTTTGTCTTGTACTCGGCTAAGGAGTGCACCACATCTGCCAAAAGCCCGGGCCTGTCCATGCCGATAAGCTCTACCCGCACTGGATAACCCGGCGCCGTCTGGTTACCCCAGCTGACGGAAATTAGCCTCTCCTTCTCCCGCTGCAGCGACGGCACATTAGGGCAAGTACTGGTGTGTACCGTGACTCCGCGCCCGCGCGTGACAAAGCCGATTATCTCATCTCCGGGAAGAGGGTTGCAGCACTTCGCAAACTTCAGCAGGGCATTCTCAAGCCCAACCACCTGTACTTCGGCAAAAAGCTCACTAGGAGCACTAGGTGGCAGCACAGGCAGAGGTGCCTCCTGCGGCTTAGCGCGCGCGTGCGCTGCCGTGAGGCGGTTTACCACCTGCACCAAACTGACGGCGCCATAACCAAGTGCCGCTAACAGATCTTCGTCGGACACGTAGTTTAAGTGCTCTGCCGCCTCCTCTAAGTAGGCCTCTACCAGCAGTTCGTCCACCGGCAAGAGCAGGCGCCGCAGTTCGCGCTGCAGCATCTCGCGTCCCCGCTCGATGTTTTCCGCCTTCTGCTCTTTTCTAAACCACTGGCGGATTTTGCTGCGGGCCTGCGGCGTGCGCACTAACTTCATCCAGTCGCGGCTCGGCCCGCTCGCCTGCTTGGAAGTAACTATCTCCACGATATCGCCGGTCTTTAGCTCATGAGTTAGCGGCACCATGCGCCCATTGACCTTTGCGCCTACACAACGGTGCCCAACATCAGTG
>Ga0208243_1000253_pt1 | contig 36585 bp, 36 predicted proteins | sample Subbio2Aug_QV12A_FD_184826 | JGI IMG/M metagenome (GOLD analysis project Ga0208243, IMG submission 184826) | Serpentinite rock and fluid subsurface biosphere microbial communities from McLaughlin Reserve, California, USA - CR12Aug_QV12A (SPAdes) | ecosystem: Environmental > Terrestrial > Deep... | reverse complement strand
CGGTCACACCGTGCTCGACAGGGGCACAAGCACAGAGGCCTCTGTCGATTACCCGGATTTTGCGGCGCTCGTGTGTAACGACATACAGAGCGGCGCGGCCGAGCGGGGGATACTTATCTGCGGCACCGGCATAGGCATGAGCATTGCCGCGAACAAACACGCGCGTATTCGCGCCGCCCTCTGCCACGACACTTTTTCTGCCCGCGCCACGCGCGAACATAACGATGCGAATGTGCTCTGTTTAGGGCAGCGGGTTATCGGTCCCGGGCTGGCGTTAGACATTGTCGCCGTTTGGCTGGGAGCCGAGTTTGTCGGGGACAAGCACCTGCGGCGCCTAGAGAAGATTGCCCTGCTTGAGCAGGGTCAAAGCGAGCGCTAAGAATCAATGTACTAGGGGAAAAATGTAAAGGAGAGAGAAACATGAGTTTACGAGCTATCGACCCAGAAATCGCCGGTGTGTTAGAGCAAGAACTAGTACGCCAGCAAGACCATCTGGAGCTTATCGCCTCGGAGAACTTCGTAAGTAAAGCGGTTCTTGAAGCCATGGGCTCGGTGCTGACCAACAAGTATGCCGAAGGTTATCCCGGCAAGCGCTACTACGGTGGCTGCCACGTCGTCGACCGCGCGGAAGACCTAGCGCGCGACCGCGCCTGCAAGCTCTTTGGGGCGGAGCACGCCAATGTGCAGCCGCACTCAGGCGCACAGGCCAACATGGCTGTGTACTTTGCCTGCCTTTCCCCCGGCGACACGGTGCTCGGCATGAACCTATCCCACGGCGGGCACCTCACCCACGGCAGCCCCGTAAACTTCTCCGGTCTCCTCTATAAGTTTATTCCCTACGGCGTCGGCACGGACGGTTTTATCGACTACGCAGAAGTAGAGCAGCTCGCGCTCGCTCACCGCCCCAAGCTCCTCGTAGCCGGTGCTAGCGCTTACCCGCGCGTAATCGACTTTAAGCGCCTGCGCGAGATTGCCGATGCCTGTGGCGCGCTCTTTATGGTAGATATGGCTCATGTCGCCGGTCTCGTCGCCACCGGGCACCATCCGAGCCCCGTGCCGTTTGCGCACTTTGTGACTACCACAACGCATAAGACACTGCGCGGGCCGCGCGGCGGCATGATTCTGTGCACCGCCGAATGGGCTAAGGCTATCGACAAAGCCGTCTTCCCCGGCATGCAAGGCGGACCGCTAATGCACATTATTGCGGCTAAGGCCGTGTCTTTCCTAGAAGCGCTGCAGCCCGAGTTCCATGGCTACCAAGACCAAGTAGTTAAGAATGCCGCCGCGCTGGCCGCTGCACTTAAGCAGCGCGGGTTCACCTTAGTTTCCGACGGGACGGACAACCACCTGCTCTTAGTAGACCTGCGCAGCAAAGGCCTAACCGGCAAAAAAGCCGAGAAAGTACTCGATACCGTTGGCATTACCGTCAACAAGAATACCATCCCCTTTGACCCCGAAGGTCCCTTTACTACGAGCGGCATCCGCATCGGCACGCCAGCCATGACTACGCGTGGCATGAAGGAAGCGGCCATGGTGACTATTGCCGACTTAATTGCGGATGTACTCGAGAACCCAGGTGACGACGCCGTGCTTGCGCGCGTGCGCGCCGGAGTGGCTGCGCTTTGCGGTCAATTTCCGCTGTATAAGAGCGCCGAATAGGAGGAGTCCGCTTGAACCGCGTGCACCTAGTGGCGCATCCCATGATTCAGCATAAGCTGACCTTCATCCGCGACAAGAATACTGGCTCCAAGGAGTTTCGCGACTTGGTGGAGGAAGTGGCCATGTTTCTCGCGTACGAGGTGACGCGCAATCTCCCCCTCGCCGAGTGCGAAGTAGAAACGCCTGTGGCCAAGACTAAATCTAAAGTTATCGCGGGCAAAAAACTCGGCATTATCCCCATCCTGCGCGCCGGCCTCGGCATGGTCAGCGGCATCCTGCGCCTTATTCCGGCGGCTAAAGTAGGGCATATCGGCATCTACCGCGACCCGGAAACGCTGCAACCGGTAGAGTATTACGTCAAGCTGCCAAGCGACGTAGCGGAGCGCGAGTTAATCGTGGTGGACCCGATGCTCGCGACAGGCGGTTCGGCCGTAGCCGCGATTAACTTTCTCAAGCAGCGGGGCGCGCAGTCCATAAAACTCATGTGCCTTATTGCGGCACCCGAGGGCATCGAGAAGGTTCACTGCCACCACCCCGAGGTCGACATTTTTACCGCCGCCATTGACTCGCACCTTAACGAACACGCCTATATCGTGCCGGGTCTCGGAGACGCGGGCGACCGGCTCTTTGGCACTAAATGACGCGGCCTAGCTGGGACGAATACTTTATGGCCATCACCCGCACGGTGGCCGAGCGCAGCACCTGTCTGCGCCGCCGCGTAGGTGCCGTGGTTATCCTGGATAAACGCATCCTCACTACCGGCTATAACGGCGCGCCGACGGGGCTTTCGCACTGTCTGGACATCGGCTGCCTGCGCGAGCAACAGGGCGTGCCGTCAGGGGAGCGACACGAGCTCTGCCGCGGACTGCACGCCGAACAAAACGCCATCATTCAGGCCGCCCTCTCCGGTGTGTCCATCAGGGGCGGGACTATCTACACCACGCATTTCCCGTGCGTCCTCTGCGCCAAGATGCTCATTAACGCGGGCATCAAGCGCGTGGTGTACGCCGACGGTTATCCCGACCTGCTTAGCCGAGAACTTCTCACAGAAGCGGGCTTGCTGGTCGAGAGTATTTAGCGAAGGGCGGCAGGTCATGGCCATCAAAGTCTTTACCGTGTTTGGGGTACGGCCGGAGGCCGTGAAAATGGCCCCGGTCATTAGCGAGCTCGGGCGCTATCCTGAGTTTAGCGTTTCCGTGTGCGTCACCGGACAGCACCGCGCCATGCTAGACCAGGTACTGCGCCTGTTTAGTATCGAGCCAAAATACGACCTAAACATTATGCGTGAGAGACAGACATTGCCCGAAACGTTTGCGCGGGCGCTTACCGGGCTTGACGAAATCTTTCGCGCCGACCGCCCGGACATTGTGCTAGTCCACGGCGATACGTCTACAACGCTCGCCGGCAGCCTGGCCGCTTTCTACAACCAAGTGCCGGTCGGGCACGTCGAAGCTGGGTTGCGTACGCACGAGAAGTACTTGCCTTTCCCCGAGGAAATAAACCGTAAGCTCACGGGCAGCCTAGCCGACCTGCACTTTGCTCCTACGCCGACGGCGAAGGGCAATCTGTTGCGCGAAGGCGTGCGAGAAGAGAGCATTTTCATTACCGGCAACACCGTCATCGACGCGCTAGCTACAACCGTGCGGCCGGATTACGAGTACCACGACGCCGCCTTGCGACAGGCGCTCGCCAAGACTACGGGACGATTGCTCTTAGTAGAAGTGCACCGGCGCGAGAACTGGGGCGAGCCGATGCAGGCCATGTGTTTGGCTTTGCTCGATGTGCTCGCGGCCTTCCCGGACTGCCGCATGATTTTTCCGGTTCACCTTAACCCTGTGGTAAGGGAAGTGGTAATGCCTCATCTGGCGGGGCATCCGCAAATCACCCTGCTTGACCCGCTCGATACCGACGACTTCCACAACTTGATGGCGCGTTCTTACCTTATACTTACCGACTCAGGCGGACTGCAGGAAGAAGCCCCGGCGCTAGGCGTGCCGGTCTTGGTGATGCGCACCAGTACCGAGCGCCCCGAAGCCGTAGAGGCAGGCACCGTGCGCATCGTGGGGACGTCGCGCGCCGGGATTGTGGCGCATGCGAGCGAGTTGCTGGAAAGCAAAGCCGCCTACCAGTCCATGAGCACGGCGATTAACCCCTACGGCGACGGCCGCGCCGCAGGCCGCATTGCTCAAGCGTTGCTGCATTTCTTTGGCCGCACGCCGGAACGGCCAGCGGAGTGGAGAGGTGCCCAGTGCTCAGTGCCCAGTGCCCAGTAGTGGTAGCTGGCTCCTAGCTCCTGGCTCCTGGTAGAAAGACCCGCACTCCCCAGTTCATGATTCACGATTCACGATTCATGATTTCTAACGCCTCAAGCCTAACGCCTCACCCTCTCAAAGCTCAAAGCTCAAAGCTCACAGCTCACAGCTCAAAGCTGGCGGCTGGCGCCTGGCGGCCGGCGGCCTACTCCCCCTGTTGCCTGCCACGGACAAAATGTGTAGTATAGTGTGGGCGATAGTACCGAATTATTAATCCGTTCCCGAAGGAAGGTGATGACGATGCAGGATGTTTTGCAGAAGATCAAACACGCCGAAACACAGGCCGAGCAGATGGTGCAGGCAGCTAAGGCGGAAGCCGCCAAACGCTTAGAAAAAGCCGAAGTTGAATACGAAGCGATAGTTAAGCGAGCGGTGAGTCAAGCTAAGCACAAAGCCGAGACAATAATCGAGCAGGGGATGGCCGGCGCCGCAGCTAGCGCAGAGGAGATAGTGCTGCAGTCTGACGCCGAGTGCGCTGCCTTGCGCCAGCGAGCAAGCTCGCGACTAAACGCAGCGGTAAAGCTGATACGAGAGAGGATAATGACGCGCGATGGCCGTAGCTAAAATGAAAAAAGTGCATATCGTCGCCCACTTGTCCCGCAAAACGGAGCTTGTGGCGGCGCTGCAGGAGTGGGCCGTACTGCAGGTAGCTGTCGCCGAACAAAAAGAACGTCATCACAACGTGCAAGCCGGCGCGAGCGCAGTTTCCGCCAGTGAAGCTGAGGCCCTGCAAGCAGAAATAGGCCGTGCTCTAGTCTACCTGAAGCGGTTTGACAGCTACAAAGAAGGTTTAATCGATAGCTTTATGGGTCTTAAGGCTGGCGTTTCGCCGGAGTTAGACGCACAGATTCGCGCTAGTTTCGACGCACGCACCGTAGCACAAGCAACGCGCGAGTACGACAAGCGCCTCACCGAGATTGCCTCCGAGCGGCGGCAGCTGCAAGCCGAACAGAGCGCGCTTTTGGCGTGGTCTAGTCTTAAAGTAAGGCTTAAGGCCGAGCTTAGCGGCACGGTAAACATGGTGTTTGGCACCGTGCTACAGAAGGACATGCCGGCGTTTCTTGCGCGCTTGGATGTTGAGTGTGCAGGGCTGTACCACGTCGAGCAAGTGCAGTCTGCCGGCAACAAGCTAAACCTAGCTATTGTATACCATCGCTCTGTGTCGCCCGCCGTGATTAAGGAAGCTATCTTTACGCCTGCCGCTATCAGCACGGGGGAAGAGACACCGGCGGAAGCGCTGCTAGACGTACAGACTAAGCTACAAGCACTTCTGGCCGAGGCCGCAGCCATTGCGGCGGCGAGCGTGCGCCTAGTGGACGAGAAGCTAAAGCTTCAAGTAATGTACGACTACTATGGGTCGCTAATGCAGCGTGAGCGGGCACAGGCAGCCACGCAGGACACGCGGCAGACTTTTTGGCTCGAAGGCTGGACTGACGTCGACTCCGAGGCGCGCCTGACCGCAGAGCTAGCAGAGCGTTTTCCCGATGTCTACGTGCGCTTTGAGGAAGCACCTCCCGGCGAAACGCCGCCTATTAAACTTAAGAACGCGAAGTTGGCTAAGCCCTTTGAGATGGTCACAAACATGTATGGGTGGCCGATGTATACCGAAGTCGACCCGACGTTCGCCTTAGCTCCGTTCTTTGGCTTCTTTTTCGCCTTAGCTTTAGGCGATGCGGGATACGGACTGTTAATCCTCGCGGCATGCTGGTGGTTTGTTAAGAAGTACAAGCTAGACTTAGGTTCAAGCAAGTTCTTTAGCCTCTTCATGCTTGCAGGGCTGATTGCGGTGCCGGTAGGTCTTGCTGTCAACGGGTTTTTTGGCGACCTCTTAAACTATGTGCCCATTCCAATGATCCAAGATATCAGGCAAAGCTTAGTCTTGATTGACCCGATTTCTAACCCCATGGGACTGATGGCTTTCTCCGTCGCTCTAGGGGTAATCCACATCTTGCTTGGCATAGGCCTAAAAGCCTATATGAGTTGGCGCAGTGGAGATACAAGGGGAGCGGTGTTAGACCAAGGATCATGGCTGTTTTTGCTGCTCTCGCTGGTCTTGCTAGCTTTGACGAGCGTTTTACCGGGGTTAGGCGGCATGGTTGGCCTAGCTCAGAGCGCTTCGTTGCTTGGCGCAGTTATAGTAGTGGCTACCCAAGGAAGAGGAGCAAAGGGTATTTTAGGTAAGCTTGGCCTAGGTCTGTATTCGCTGTATGGCGGAGTAGGTTACTTCAGCGACGCGTTGTCCTACACCCGTTTGATGGCTTTGGGGATGTCGAGTGCCGTCATCGCTATGGTTATAAACACCATCGCCATGATGTTGGTGCCTATACCTGTGGTGGGTTGGCTGGGGGCATTGCTCTTGTTGGTGGTGGGGCATCTGTTCAACTTGTTGCTTTCTGGTTTGGGCTGTTTTGTCCACTCGGCACGTCTCCAGTTCGTTGAGTTCTTCACCAAGTTCTTTGAAGGTGGGGGCGTGCCTTTTAAGCCTTTCCAGCGCGAGTCGAAGTTCACCGTCATTAGGGGCTAGTGCCTATAATAAGGCTCAATATACAATGAAAGTAATGGAGGAAGAATAAAATGGAATGGTTAGGAGTAAACGCCGGCATGGGTCTGGCAATTCTCGGTGCAGCGCTAGCAGTCTTTCTTGGTGGAACCGGATCTAGCATCGGTGTAGGTATTGCCGGGCAGACGTCGGCCGGAATTATGTCCGAGGATCCCGAGAAATTCGGTAAGCTTTTGCTCCTACAGGCTTTGCCTGGCACACAGGGCGTTTACGGACTGCTAATTGGCTTTTGGATTTGGAATCTTCTCGGCGCGGCAGGCACGGTAACCATAGACCAGGGCTGGCAGTTGTTTTTTGCCTGCTTACCTGCCGCCATCAGCGGGCTTATGAGTGGCATCTGGCAAGGCAAAGTTTCGGCCGCGGCCATGAACATTATCGTGAAGCACCCGGATGCCTCCGGTAAAGCGCTAATCCTCCCTGCTATGGTAGAAACCTACGCCATCTTTGGCCTGCTGGCCAGCCTGCTCCTCATCAACAGAGTTGTTCTCTAAAGAGCGGCTCGATAAGGAGTTGATCGTGTGTCTATAGAGAATATCGTCGCTAAGATTCTCGGCGATGCCGAAAAACAGGTGCAAGCCATCCACGCCGCCGGCTATGCCGGCGAAGAAGCCAAGCTAGCCGAGGCCAAGCAGGTGGCTGCCGCACAGGCCGAGGGCCTTGTCACCGGGGCCGAGGCGCGCGTGGCCGAAGAAGGAGCGCGCTTGCTTACAGCGGCGAGACTTGAGGCCAGGAAGAAGCTGCTCGCGGTTAAGCAGTCGGTTATGGAAGAAGCCTTTGTCGCGGCCCTAGCGGAGCTCCGCGCCTTGCCGGTAGAGGAGCAGAGGAAGCTAATTAGCGCGATGCTGCTTAACGCCGTAGAGACCGGCGCAGAGCAGGTAGTGTGCGCCAAGGAAGACAGCCAGATTTTCACGCCCGCCTTTATCGCCGAAGTTAACGAGTCTTTGGCCGCGCAAGGCAAACGGGGCGAGTTGACGTTAGCCAAAGAGCACCGCTCAACCGGGGGAGGGTTCTACCTCCTAGGCGAGAACCTCGAAATTAACGTTACCTTCCCGACTCTGCAGAAGTCTGTGCGGGAGCAGCTCGAACCGGAAGTAGCAGCGGTGCTGTTTAGTTAGTGTCCACACTAACGCGCCCGTGAAGGAGTGAAGACTATGTCCATTTCACATGACTCTCGCTACGCCTATGCTGTCGGCCGCATTAGAGTCCTAGAGACCCGACTGCTCGATATGGCAAAACTAAGCCGCATGATCGAGGCCAAAAATGCCGACGAGGCCATGCGCATTTTGGGCGAGACCGAATACGCCGACTTAGTGTCGCGCGCAGCCGGTCCGCACGACTATGCGCAGGTTACGGCCGGGGAAATCACGCGCGTCTACAGCTTAATGAAAAAGCTCCTGCCGGATGAGCCACTGGTAGACCTCTTCTTAATCAAGTACGACATCCATAACATGAAGGTGGCGTTAAAGGCTCATTTCCAAGGGAAGAGCTTCGATCACCTCTTGATTGACGCCGGGCTGGTTCCAGCTAAGCTCATGACTTATGTCTGCCAACAGGAGAAGTTGCCCGGTGTGCCCGAGGAGTATTACGGGTTTGCCGCCGCTGCGGCGCGTGCCTACGAGGACAGCAAAGACCCCAAGGTTATAGACGTCGTGCTTGACCGTTTGCAGTATTCTCACACGATAGCGTTTGCCGAGCAACATGGCTACGCCTTTCTGGCGCGGTTGCTCGCGAGCCAGGCGGACCTTGCTAATATGAAGAGCCTCGTGCGGACGAAACGCTTAGGGCGTGGGCGAGATTTCCTCGCCGAAAACCTCCTCGCGGGGGGAACGATGCCGCAAGCCGTGTTTCTGGAAGCCGTGACAGAGGACTATCCCGCCATTGTCGGGCGCTTTAGTGGTTCGCCCTATCGAGCGGTAGTCGAACAGGGCATAGGCGCTCTCCTTGAGGGGCGCGGCCTGACGACGCTAGAGAAGCTAAGCGACGGTTTTCTGACGGAGCTATCCCGCAAAGCACGCTTTCAGGCTTTTGGCCCGGAGCCCATAATAAACTATATACTGGCTAAAGAGAACGAAGTAAGAAACATCCGCATCATTATGATTGGCAAGTTGAACGGTGTACCCAACGAGGAAATTCGCGAAAGGCTGCGTGAAGGGTATGCATAAGATTGGCCTGATTGGCGACAGCGATACCATCCGCGGCTTTAGCGCGCTAGGCCTTGCTACCTTTGAAGTCATCGACCGCGCTCAGGCGGTGGCGGCAGTCGAAGGAGTCTTAAAAGGCGGCTTTGCGGTCGTGTTTGTTACGGAGCGCATATATCCTCAGGTGGAATACCTGATTCGCGCGGCCCGCGAGAGCACCTTGCCTATTTTCACCGTGATTCCCGACAATCAGGGTAGCACCGGACTAGGACAGCAACGTCTCCGCAAGATGGTGGAGAGGGCTATCGGAGTAGATATTCTTTTCAAGGAAGAGGGAAAGACGAATGGCTAATACCACACGGCAGGAAGGCGTTATTGTCAAAGTCTCCGGGCCCTTGGTCATTGCCGCGGGTATGTCACATGCGCGCATGTATGACATGGTTATGGTCGGAGAGAAGGGCCTCATCGGTGAGATAATCGAAATGCGCGGCGACAGCGCCTCTATACAAGTCTACGAGGAAACAGCCGGCGTAGGCCCGGGCGAGCCTGTAGTCTCGACCGGCTCGCCGCTTTCGGTCGAACTAGGCCCGGGGCTGATGACCTCGATTTACGACGGCATTCAGCGCCCGCTCAATAAGATTGAAGAGCGCGCCGGCGCGTTTATTACCCGCGGCATTCAGGTGCCGAGCCTAGACCGCGAGAGAAAGTGGGACTTTTCCCCGGCAGTCGCGGTAGGTGCACAGGTACAGCCGGGCACGGTGCTAGGCACAGTGCGCGAAACCGTACTGGTAACACATAAGGTAATGGTTCCACCGGGACTCTCCGGCCGCGTGGAATGGATACACAGCGGGCAGGCGACCATTACCGATGACGTGGTTCGCCTAGGAACAGAAAGCGGCCCCGTGTCGCTGACCATGATGCAGAAGTGGCCGGTACGCAAAGGCAGGCCCTACAGCGCAAAGCGCACGCCCGCAACTCCGCTCACTACCGGTCAGCGCGTTATCGACATGTTCTTTCCCGTCGCTAAGGGCGGCGTAGCCTGTGTGCCGGGGCCTTTCGGCTCGGGCAAGACCGTTGTGCAGCATCAGCTTGCCAAGTGGGCCGACGCCGATATCGTCGTCTACGTTGGGTGCGGCGAGCGCGGCAACGAGATGACGGATGTATTGATGGAGTTCCCCGAGCTGCACGACCCCAAGACCGGCGAGCCGCTCATGGAACGCACGGTGCTTATCGCCAATACGTCCAATATGCCGGTAGCCGCGCGCGAGGCGTCGATATATACCGGTATAACCATTGCCGAGTACTACCGCGACATGGGTTATTCCGTCGCGCTGATGGCCGATTCCACCTCCAGGTGGGCCGAGGCGCTGCGCGAAATGTCCGGCCGTCTTGAGGAAATGCCGGGCGAAGAAGGGTATCCCGCTTATCTTGGCTCGCGCGTAGCCGAGTTCTACGAGCGTGCCGGCACGGTCGCCAACTTAAACGGTTCGGAAGGCTCGCTTACCGCGATTGGCGCGGTCTCGCCCCCGGGCGGCGACTTGTCGGAGCCGGTGACGCAGTCGACGCTGCGCATTGTAAAAGTCTTCTGGGGTCTTGACGCGAGGCTGGCAGAGTCCCGCCACTTCCCCGCCATTAACTGGCTTTTAAGCTACTCGCTTTACGCCGAACGGCTAGACGAGTTTTTTGCGGCTAATGCCGGCCCGGAGTGGCCGACTTACCGCCGGGACGCCATGCGCCTGCTGCAAAAGGAATCGGAACTCGAAGAAATCGTGCGCTTAGTCGGTATCGACGCCTTGTCGCCTACGGACAGGTTGGCGTTAGAGACGGCCAAGTCCATCCGCGAAGACTTCCTGCACCAAAACGCCTTCCACGAAGTAGACACTTACACTTCCTTGCCCAAGCAGTATCGCATTATGCGCTTAATTCTCACCTTCTACAAGGAAGCACAGGCAGCCATGCAGCGGGGGATGCCGCTAGAGCGCCTGCTAGAGCTCCCGGTCAGGGTAGAGATTGCGCGCTCTAAGTACCTGCCGGAAACCGAGATTGACCGTTTTGACACCATCGAAGCCCGTATCCGCGAGCAACTAAAGTAAGGAGGGGAGCAAAAATGCAGAAAGAGTACCGCACGATAACTGAGATATCAGGGCCCCTCATGCTTGTCGACAAGGTTGAGGGCGTAAAGTACGAGGAACTAGTCGAGATTGAGCTCCCAAGCGGCGAAATTCGCCGCGGCCGCGTGCTCGAGGCTATGCGCGGCAAGGCGCTTGTGCAGATTTTCGAAGGCACCTCAGGCATTAACATGGAGAAGAGCAAAGCGCGCTTCTTGGGCAAGGTTATCGAGCTGCCTGTATCGACCGATATGCTCGGCCGCGTCTTCGACGGTTTCGGCAACCCCCGCGACAACGGGCCGGCCATTATCCCGGACAAACGCTTAGACATTAACGGCAACCCCATAAATCCCTACGCGCGCGCCTACCCTTCGGAGTTTATCCAGACGGGCATCTCGACGATTGACGGCATGAACACGCTAGTGCGCGGACAGAAGCTGCCCATCTTCTCGGGCTCGGGCCTCCCGCACGCTAAGCTAGCAGCGCAGATTGCCCGCCAGGCCAAAGTGCTCGGCAGCGACAGTGAGTTTGCCGTAGTCTTTGCCGCCATGGGTATTACCTTCGAGGAAGCCGACTACTTCACCAGCGACTTCCGCAAGACGGGCGCTATCGACCGCGCCGTGCTATTTATTAACCTAGCTAACGACCCGGTTATCGAGCGCATTGCCACGCCGCGTATCGCCCTAACCTGCGCCGAGTACCTCGCCTACGAGAAGGGCATGCACGTTCTCGTAATTATGACCGACATGACCTACTACGCCGAGGCGTTGCGCGAAATCTCTGCCGCCCGCAAAGAAGTTCCGGGACGCCGCGGGTACCCCGGGTACCTGTACACCGACCTCTCCACGCTGTACGAGAGAGCGGGACGCATTCAGGGTCGGCCGGGCTCCATTACCCAGATTCCGATTCTCACCATGCCGGAAGACGACAAAACGCATCCCATCCCCGACCTTACCGGCTACATTACCGAGGGACAGATTATTCTGGGGCGCGAACTGCATCGCAAGGGCATTTACCCGCCGGTTGACGTGTTGCCGTCTCTCTCTCGGCTTAAAGACAAGGGTATCGGCACGGGCAAGACGCGCGAGGACCACAGCGGTGTGCTGAATCAGCTGTTTGCAGCTTACAGCCGCGGTAAAGAAGCAAAAGAACTCGCCATTATTCTCGGTGAAGCCGCGCTCTCAGATGTAGACAAGCGCTTCTCTAAGTTTGCCGATGAGTTCGAGCAGCGCTTTGTCAACCAAGGTGAGTACGCCGACCGCGACATCGCCGCTACTTTGAATCTTGCCTGGGAACTAATGGCGCTGCTTCCGGTGACGGAACTTAAGCGTGTACGCGAGGAGCACATCAAGAAGTACCTGCCGGCCGAAGCGAGGTAACAGCGGTGAACATTAGAGTCAACCCGACTCGCATGGAGCTCCTGCGCCTAAAAAAGCGCGTGCGGGTGGCCAAGCGAGGACACAAACTGCTAAAGGACAAGCGCGATGAACTCATGAAGAGCTTTATGTCGCTCCTGCGTGATGTCAAGCGCTTGCGCCTAACTGTCGAGCAGAAACTGCGGCTTGGCTATCAAAGCTTCCTGATAGCCCGGGCCGTAATGACGCCGGAGATACTCGACGAGGCCATCATGTTCCCCAAGCAGCACGTCGAGCTCTCGGTGACCGAGAAGCGAATGATGTCCGTTACCGCCCCGGTGTTTGGCTTGCGCCAGGAGGGCGATGTCTACGCCTACGGCATGGCCGGGACTTCGGGCGAGTTAGATATGGCGCTCGGCGTTTTTGCCGAACTTCTGCCGACGCTGATTGAGCTCGCGGGTATTGAACGTGCGCTTGAGCTCTTGGCAGAGGAAATCGAGCGCACGCGGCGCCGGGTCAACGCCTTGGAGTACGTGCTTATCCCGACGCTAGAGGAAACAGTGAAAAGCATCTCTATGAAGCTATCCGAGCAAGAACGCGGCGCCATCTCGCGCCTGATGAAGATTAAGGACGTAGTGCGAGCCAAGTAGCAGCGTACGCGGACGCCGTAGCCTAACTGCAGAAAAACGGCCTGCCGCTGTTTGCATGGTGGCAGGCCTTTCGCGTGTGGTATATTGTTCCTTCCCCCCGTCAATAATTATCAGCACAGGGGAGGGAATATAAAAACATGGCGAAAGTAATAGTTGGGCTTCTGGTGATACTGTTAGGTCTGTTAGGGAGCGCGTTGGCGACACAGGTGTCGGTTCCTAATCTGACGAACTTAGAGCGGGCTTTTGCTGCTACTGGCGCAGCGCGACTTGAGGTCAGCATGAACGGCTGGGCTCTGCTTGCGGCAGGGGAGAGAACGCCGTCGGAACTTAAGCAGCTACTGCAGACGGCAAGCCAAGCGGCCTTTGCCGGCGTTCCAGCCGAACTGCATTACTCCGAAGAACCGGACATGCGCATGGCCTCGCTTGCTTTTACGGCGGGACATCTGCACATAGAGGCCAATATACAGGCTTTGCCCGACGCAACTTATCTGGTGGCGACGGTGCGCTCCGGCGAGGCTGACGTGGGAGAGCTAGGCCAAGTACTGGCAAGCTTCTTCGCGGCGGCGGACGCTGCGCCTACGGTTACCGCGTGCGTGGTGGGAGTAGTGCAGGGTCGCCTTTCCCCGCAGACGGCTGAAAGGCTCGTGGGGGCAGTATTGCGGGTTTTGGCTGCGAACATGTTAGACTTCTACAGCGACGGGAGCGTCGTGAACCTTACAGCTTATAGTCGCATGCTACCCGCCGGGTTAGCCTTTGGAGGGCGAAAAACTAATTTGTCGTTAAGCATGCGCTACAATGAACAAGATGGCAACACGTGGGTGTGGTTGTCCTGGCCTACTTGTGCGGCCATCATTTGAAGGAGCTTGTGTTCCGGGCATAATAAACTTGTGCCGTACACGGCAGGAAGGAGGGATATTATGCCAAGTATATTCGTGCGCGGTGGCAACGAACTGCGCGGCCGTGTAGAAATAAGCGGAGCAAAAAACGCCGTACTCCCCATATTGGCGGCAGCGCTGATGGCACCGAGCGGCGTCACACAACTTGAGTCTGTACCCCGTCTCATGGATGTACTGACCATGGTCGAAGTGCTCGAGCATCTAGGCGTAGAAGCAGAGTGGCGCGAAGGTGTACTAGAGCTAAATGCCGAGCGGCTCACGGCGAGCGAAGCACCATTTCACTTGGTCAGCAAGATGCGCGCCTCTGTCCTAATTATGGGGCCACTCCTTGGGCGCCTAGGGAAAGTTCGGGTGTCACTCCCCGGCGGCTGCGCCATCGGGGCACGTCCGCTCGATTTGCACCTTAAGGGCTTCAGTCTGCTCGGAGCAGACATTGTCCTAGGGCATGGGTTTATCGAAGCCACAGCCAGACAACTTACCGGCAATACTATTTACCTAGACTTTCCGAGCGTTGGTGCTACGGAAAACATTATGATGGCCGCCTGCTTCGCGCAAGGAGTAACGACGATTCAGAATGCCGCCGAGGAACCCGAAATAGTCGACCTCGCCTGCTTTATTAACAGCATGAGCGGCAGGGTCGAGGGAGCCGGGACAGACACTATCGTAGTACACGGACGACGCTCGCTCCATGCGCAGTCTTACCGGGTTATCCCCGACCGCATCGAAGCAGGAACTTACATGGTGGCGGCAGCAATCACGGGTGGCGAACTTATCCTTGAGAATGTTATCCCAGAGCACGTCATAAGCCTCACTGCCAAGCTACGCGAAGCCGGTGTTACCGTCCACAGCTTGCTTGACGGCATGCATGTCAAAGGCAACGGCACTATCGAGCCGGTAGACATTAAGACGCTGCCGTATCCGGGGTTTCCTACCGACATGCAGCCGCAGATGATGGCCCTTCTAACTCTTGCGCGCGGCACCAGTATGGTCACGGAGACGGTCTTTGAGAACCGATTTATGCATGTGCCTGAGCTGCGCCGTATGGGAGCCGGTATACGCACCGATGGCCGAAGCGCCGTAGTGAGCGGGGTGCGCGCCTTAAGCGGCGCACCTGTCACCGCTTCGGACTTGCGCGCCGGAGCCGCCTTAATCCTGGCGGGCCTAGTGGCAGAGGGTGTCACGGAAGTGTGTGGCGTCAGCCACATTGAGCGCGGCTATGTCGGCATCGTCGAGAAATTAAAGTCTCTCGGCGCGGACATTTGGCTGGAATAGCTCACAATAGTTTTTCGATTAGGGGGGTGGCTTCTGCCGCCTCTTTGTCTTCTGTGCTCAACCTCAGGCCACTTAGTTTCACGCGATACTATCATAGGCACGTGATAGTATTGACAACATGCCTATAATATACCAATATGGGGGTAGAGATGGAGGGAAAGTGAATGATTCATAAGCACCGAGGGGATTTGGGCCAAGTGCCTCTTCTCTTAACGGCGTTTTCCATCATTATGGGCGCGATTTATGGATTTAACGTCCCGCGTTTCGGAGATCCTATTTGGGCTACCGTGCCTTGGGGCATCGCTCTGGTGAGTCTGGGCATCATGGTTTTTGCGCTTAGAACGACTTCGCGTAACGCCTTAAGCCTCGGTCTCCAGTACGTAAGCTTAGGCCTGATAGCAGTGATGCTGATGCCTCCCATAGTGCGATGGTTTGACGGGCAAGGCTTAGGTGTGCAGGGAGCTACTCCTGTGGCCCATTGGGCGTGGGTAATTCCCCACCTAGTACTGGCACTGCCTTGGGGCATCGCTCTGGTGTGTCTGGGCGTCATGGTTTTGACGCTTAGAGTGACGTCGCGTAACGCCTTAAGTTTCGGTCTCCAGTACGTAAGCTTAGGTCTGATAGCAGTGATGCAGATCCCTCCCACAGTGCTATGGTTTGCGTTTGACGGGCAAGGCGTAGGGGAACACGGAGCTACTCCTGTGGGACATTGGGCGTGGGCAGTTCCCCACATAGTCCTAGCCCTACTAGCCCTGTATACGGGCTACCTCGTGCGCTCGAGGCCTAACGACATTCCGCGAGTCTAAGTAGGGTTCACTTCGGCATATAGATGTTATGCCGGAGGTGAAACCGCGTGAAAACCCTGTGGCTGATTGCCGCATGTATCATCCTGGCGCTCATCGCAGTGCCCGCGCTCATAGTTTCAGTCTGGGGGTGGCTCGCGCCACCCCCTCCGCCTGTTGAAAGTCCATATCTAGTCAACGTGCTGCTGACAAGCACAGGGCAGGTAGTAACTATGACTCTGGAGGACTACGTGCAGGGTGTGGTGGCGGCGGAAATGCCGGCTCTGTTTGCCGAGGCTGCGCTAGAGGCTCAAGCTGTTGCCGCGCGCACCTATGCCGTACGCAGGATGCGGCAGTTTGGGGGCAACGGGTGCAACCGCCACCCGCAAGCCGACGTGTGCGACGACCCGGCGCACTGCCAAGCTTACTTGCCGCTAGCGGCGCAGAAGCAAAAGTGGGGCCTGCTAGACTTTGCGGCCAACTACTACAAGATTCGCCGGGCTGTGGAAAGTACGGCGGGTCTGGTCATTACTTATCGTGGGCGCGTTATCGACCCCATTTTCCATTCCACCTGCGGCGGACGCACCGAATACGCACACTTAGTTTGGACGAATGAGTATCCTTACTTGGCGAGCGTCGCCTGCAACTTCTGTCAGCACTCGCGGCGACTTACGGCAGAGCGACAGCTGACAGTCGCAGAGGTGGCGGAGCTTTTGGCAGCGTGGGACCCTGCCGTGGCTGTAACAGCGCGAGCTCTTAGGTCACGCACCCCGCCGTTGGCTGTCGTAGAGCGCAGCCAAAGCGGCAGGGTGCTAAGGGTAAGGGTGGGAAACCGCACCATGCCGGGGACAGAGTTCCGCGCTATATTTGGCCTCGACTCCACGAACTTTGCCTTGGCCATGCAGGGCGAAAGGGTGACGATAACTACCCGCGGCTTTGGTCACGGCGTAGGTATGTGTCAGTGGGGGGCGGATGGCTTGGCGCGCGAGGGCCGCAACTTTAGAGAAATACTTGCGCATTACTACGGTGGGGTGCAAGTAATCGAGCTGCCACGGTAAGCGACGTATAGACTGGTGGTTATTGGCTAACACTTATATTCAGGAGGTGTTAGCTCTTATGAAGTTCATTCTCGCCCGTCTCGCGCGCCTGCGCCTATACACAGTGCTGTTAGTGCATCGCCTGGCCAAGCGGGTACGGGGCGCATCCCCGTCGCGCCTTGTGCGCAGCCGTCGCGCTCTTATCGCCGCCTACATGTTAGCGATAATCGCCTTAGCGGGGGCCTGGTGGTGGGATAACCCCGAGCGATTCCTCGGGCAACGCCCGCCTTTCACCCCACCCGACCGTCCGGCACCCCCCGTAGTCAACCCGCCGCTTGGCGACCCTGCTATTCAGCCTGCAGCGGACCCGGCAGGCGAGCAGCCTAAGGGGGCAGAACAAAAGCCGCCTGAACAGCCAGCTCCGGTAGCTCAGCCGACCACGCCGGCGGTGCCCGCTATAGCCGCGCCCGTGACCGTGAATATAGACACCCTGCACCGACCGGTGGCCGGGGAGATAATCAAGCAATACGGCTTTCGCTGGTCGGCCACACACCAGGATTTTCGCTACCACCTCGGCATCGGCATTGCCGCCTCCCCGGGCAGCACAATAGTCGCCGCGTATGCCGGGCGCATTAAGAGTATCGAGACCAATCATCCCGAGTGGGGGACACTGGTCGTCGTAGACCACGGCGGCGGGTGGCGCACAGAGTACGCAAGTCTTGCGGCCCCGGCTGTCCGCGTCGGACAAACAGTCACAGCCGGGCAGAAGCTCGGCCAACTCGGCCCCAACCCCCCCGCCCGTAGCGCCGACGCCACTCAACTCTACTTCGCCCTCTTTAAAGACGACGAATCGCACGACCCCGCGCCGAAGATGCGTTAAGAGGGACGGGGAGTGTCGGAGAGGGACGGAGGAGTGCGACATCAAAAATGAAATAAACGTGCGACAATTCCTGGGCCTTGTTCTATAGCCCACATGTTCTCCAGCCCACATGCAACCTCCTGGCCTCAAGGGAGGTTGTTCTCTTTCGCGCAACCAACCCAGCAGCAGGAAACGGGGAAGCTCAAATAGAACAGGTATCAGACGAGCATGCCTATGGCGTTAAGCTGCAAACCGAGCATACTATTGCTGCTACAAAATATCGGATAGGGGTGAATCGGCAGTGACATCGAGGAACTTTGCTGAACAGAAGCGCGTTATTCGTGAGATTATCAAGGACTTGCACCAAGGGCTTTCGCTCGCGGAGGCAAAGCAGAGGATGGAGGACGAGGTTGGCACAATTTCATCGCTAGAAATTGCCGAAGTGGAGCAGTCGCTAATCGACGAAGGTATGTCGCCAGACGAGATTAAGCGCTTCTGCAATGTGCATGCCCTGCTGTTTGAGTCGGCTCTGCAAGTGGACTTAACGAACGAAGAAAACCCAGCGCACCCTGTCAGTCTACTCAAGCGGGAGAACAGAGAGATTGAGAAACTTACCGCAGCCCTGAGGGAGCTTAGAAAGCAGGCCGAAGCCGGACAAGTCGCAGGCTTTGTGCGGGAGGCACGCGTTCTGCTGAAGCGAGCGCAAGACCTCGACCTTCATTACACAAAAAAAGAACAGCTCTTGTTCCCTTTCCTCGAGAAATATGGCTTTATGGGCCCCTCCAAAGTTATGTGGGGGAAGCACAACGAGATTAGGGATCTGCAAAAGCAGGCCACGGCTGCTCTGAACCATGTCAATACGACTGCGGAGGTCGATGCATTTGTCGCCGAGCGCCTGAACCCGCTTATCGACGAAGTGGACGGCATGATCTTCAAAGAAGAGAACATTCTCTTCCCCGCTGCGCTAGAAAAGCTTAAGGCCGACGACTGGATTGATATTCTTAAAGAGAGCGACCAAGTGGGTTACGCCTACATCCGGCCGCACGCAGAGACCACCGAACTGATCGCCGCGCTTAAAAAAGCCACGGCGGACAAACCGGCAATTGTCGATGGTCAGCTTAGGTTTCCTTCCGGGCTTATCTCGCCTACGGTATTGATGCATATGCTAAACGCCCTGCCGGTCGACCTAACGTTTGTGGATCATGAGGATACAGTACGCTACTTCACCGAGAACAAAGAGCGCATCTTCGTGCGCACCCGCGCAGTAATCGGGCGCAAGGTGCAGAACTGCCACCCGCCCCAAAGCGTAGACATGGTGGAGAAAATTCTCACTGCGTTTAAAGAGGGCAGCCGCGACAGCGCGGAGTTCTGGCTGACGCTTAAAGGACGCATGCTCTACATCGTCTTCTTCGCTGTCCGCGACGAACGCGGCAAGTACCTAGGCACACTCGAAGTAACGCAAGACATCACTAAGCTTAGACAACTGACCGGCGAGCGGAAGCTGCTTGACGAAGGAGGATATGTCTAACCCTCCTACGCCCTCTCTAGCTCCATCGTCAGCTCCGCCATTAACGCCGGGACTGTCGTTATCTCTCGTATGCGATGCACTTCCGAACCGCAGAAGGCGAAGCCGTCGTGCATCTGCCCTTGCGCGGAGTTAATCAGGGCGGAGGCAATGCAGTAGGGCACTTGGCTGGGGACGCATGGTTTTAGGCAGTTGGTCACGCAGGTGTCCGGCATGCGCTCGCCGCGCGCTACTTCAGCGAGGAAAGCGCTGCGTATGGCCCGCCCGGGCATACCAACGGGGCTGTCGATAATTACGACGTCTTCGGGCTTTGCTGCGATGTAGGCGGCCTTAAACTCGTCGGGCGCATCGCATTCCTCGGTAGCCACAAAGCGGGTAGACATTTGCACGCCGCTCGCCCCGAGTCTAAGTATGCGGGCGATGTCGAAGCCAGTGTAAAGACCGCCGCCGGCAACCACCGGCACGGCTGCGGCTCGCTCCCCAAGCAACTGCCTAAGCGCCGCCAAAACCTCAGTGAGGATGGTCTCGAGCGAATACCTGCCCGAAGTATCGGCTAGCTGTTCGCGCGAAAAGCCAAGATGGCCGCCGGCTAGCGGCCCTTCCACCACAATCATGTCCGGCAGGCGCGCGTACTTGTTGAGCCACTGCTTTGTTACCAGAACTGCGGCCCGCGCCGAGCTGACAATCGGGGCGATGCATGTACCGGAGCCGGCGACCAAAGCGGGCAGCGACAGCGGCAGACCGGCGCCGCTAAAGATTATGTCGGCCTGTGCCGCCACAGCCGCCGCCACCATCTCTTCGTAATCGTTTACGGCTACCATAATGTTGACGCCTACGAGCCCGCCTAAGGCTATCTCCTTGGCGCGCTGGATATGCCACATTAGAGCTTCCCGGTTAGCCCTAAGCTTGTCTGTAGCGTAAGTGGGCCAACTAAACCCAATCTCCACGCCGGAGATTACTCCCACACCCCCTGCCTTAGCTACTGCTCCTGCCAGCCGGGAGAGGGATATGCCGACACCCATGCCACCCTGAACGATAGGCACGCGCGCCACGTTGTTGCCGAACCTAAGCTCTGGTATTTTCACTGCGGCACCTCTTTTACTAAAGGGGAAGCAGGAGGGACTGTCCCTGCTGCTTCCCCGTTGTGGCTTTCTAGCCATTAAGTTAGACAGTTCTACGGCGCGGAAGTGTCGTTACTTAGCGGCTGTATTTCGTTAGCACCAAGCTGCAGTTATGGCCGCCAAAGCCAAACGAGTTTTTAAGGGCGGCGCGAATGTGAAGACTCCGCGCACCTTCCGGCACATAGTCTAGGTCGCACTCGGGGTCGGGTGAAGTGCGGTTGATGGTCGGGTGAACGATCCTTTCGTGAATGGATAATGCCGTCGCTATCAGCTCAACCGCGCCCGCCGCCCCCAGCAAATGGCCAACCATTGATTTAGTGGAGCTGATAGCTAGTCTCTGTGCATGCTCCCCAAAGACCTCTTTTATGGCCTTAGTCTCGAACTTGTCGTTAAGGTCGGTCGATGTGCCATGTGCGTTCACATAGTCCACCTCGTGCGGGTTGAGCTTGGCATCAGCTAAGGCTTTCTGCATGCACCGCACAGTGCCTCGAACTTCCGGGTCAGGCGAAGTAATGTGATGCGCGTCGTTAGTCGTGGCATAGCCCTTAACCTCGGCGTAGATGCGGGCGCCGCGGGATAAGGCGTGCTCAAGGCTCTCTAGCACCAGTACTCCGGCACCCTCGCCCATCACAAAGCCGTCGCGCTCCTTGTCGAACGGGCGGCTGGCTCTTTTCGGGTCGTCATTCCTCGTGCTTAGGGCCCGCGCCGCGATAAAGCCGGCAATAGCGAGCGGGGTGATGGCGCACTCGGTGCCACCTGCAAGCATCACTTCGCTGTCGCCGCGCTCAATTACGCGGCACGCGTCGCCTACGGCTTGGGCGCCGCTGGCGCAGGCAGAGACGATGTCGCTCGAGGGGCCCCTGAGGCCAAAGGTAATCGCAATTTGTCCGGCCGCCATATTGCCAATCATCATCGGCACAAAGAACGGGCTGACCTTCGCAGGGCCCTTTTCGCGCAGCACGGCGAACTGGTTCTCGAGCGTCTCCATGCCGCCGATGCCTGCCCCTACGTAGACGCCGATTTGTGCGGCGTTGTCGGGTGTTACGCTTAGCTCGGCGTCCTCTAAGGCCAGGGAGGCCGCGGCGACGCCGTATTGGGCAAAGCGGTCCATGCGCTTGGCCTCTTTTTTGTCCATGTACTGGCTCGGGTCAAAGTCCTTGACCTCGGCGGCAATCTTGGTAGCAAAGTCCGCAGTGTCAAAACGCGTAATGACGTCGACGCCTGACGTGCCGGCTAAGAGCGCCTGCCAAAAGGAGCGGTGACCTGTGCCTATGGGGGACACAACGCCAAGGCCGGTAATCACAACCCTTTTCATCTGCATCTCCTCCTAGGCTAGCTTTGCAGATACGTAAGCAACGGCGTCTTCTACGCTGACAATCTTACCCATATCCGCTTCAGGAATAGAAATGCCAAACTCCTCTTCTAAGCCCATAACTAGCTCAACTAAGTCGAGCGAGTCGGCACCGAGGTCTGCCTTAAACGCGGCAGTAAGCACAACATCCTCCTCTTTTACGGACAGCTTGTCAGCAATAAGTGGGCGCATGCGATCAAATAGTTCCATGTCAACACCTCCTTTCAGGGTCATATGTTCATGCCGCCATCAATGGAGAGCACTTGCCCGGTGATGTAGTCTGCCTGAGGTCCGGCCAGGAACCCGACGGCAGCCGCTACATCCGCGGGAGAGCCCGCACGGCGGAGGGGGATAGCTTCTAAGAGGCCAGCCTTAACTTCGGCCGGCAGGGCGTCAGTCATGGCTGTTTCAATAAAACCGGGCGCAACGGCATTACAGGTTATCCCACGACCGGCCAGCTCTTTGGCCAGGCTCTTAGTCAGACCGACTAAGCCCGCCTTCGAGGCGGCGTAGTTAGCTTGTCCGGCATTGCCACACAGGCCGACTACCGAGGAAATGTTGATGATTTTGCCGCTCCGCTGTTTAAGCATCACTTTGGCGGCCGCCCGGCTTACCAGGAAGGCCCCGGTTAAGTTAACGTCAATCACGGCCTGCCAGTCCGCTAACTTCATGCGCAGCAGCAGCGCATCGCGCGTAATGCCGGCATTGTTGACAACTACGTCAAGGCGGCCATAGCGCTTGAGAATCTCGGCAAGCATGGCATCGACCTGGGGTTCGCAGGCGACGTCAGCCATTACGGCAAGGGCACCCCCGCCGTTGCCGGAGAGCTCCTGCACTAAGCTTTCGGCCTGTGCTCGATTGTTGCTGTAATGCACCACAACCACAAACCCAAGGCGAGCGAGCTCGCGGCAGACCGCCAGACCGATGCCTCCCGTGCCGCCGGTAACGAGTGCAACTTTCATGCTAATGCCTCCAGTAGCTTATCAAGTCCCGCTTTGTTTTCTATGCTTAGCGCCTTGACTTCTTTGTCGATGCGCTTAACAAACGAAGCCAGTGAATTCCCCGGGCCCAGCTCGACGAAAGTACGGTACCCATCGGCAAGTAAGCGGCGAATGGAATCTTCAAAGCGCACCGGCCTACTGACTTGTGCGACTAACAAGTCTGCTAGCTTTGCATCGGTGTGGTAGTCTGCAGTTACGTTGCTAACTACCGGTAAGCGAAGCGGTGTAAAGTCGGCCTGCGCCAAAAACGCACGCAAAGCTTCCCCGGCGCCCTGGAGGAGGGCGGTATGGAACGGTGCGCTTACCGGGAGCTTTACCGTCCGCTTACCGAGTGCGGCGCACTTGCTTAGCGCGGCATCCACGGCAGCCGCCTCGCCTGCTATGACTACTTGCCCCGGGCAATTGTAGTTAGCGATGGCGACTAGGCCAAGTCCTAGTTCCTGCACATTGGCGCAGGTCTGCTCAACTAGTTGTGTCTCTAGTCCCATTACCGCCGCCGCGGCGCCGTAACCTATGGGCACCGCCGCCTGCATGAGCCTGCCGCGCTCGCGTACTAGGCAGACCGCCTTCTCAAAGCGAAGTGCACCGGCTGCTACCAGAGACGCATATTCGCCTAGCGAAAGCCCGGCTGTCGCTGTAGGCGTAACGCCATGCTTCTCTAATACACGCAGCAGAGCGACGCTGGTAGTTAGAATCGCCGGCTGTGTAATCTCCGTCTGTGCGAGCTGCTCCGCTGGGCCACCCCAAACTACATCGCGCAGGGAAAAACCAAGGGCCCGGTCCGCCTCGGCAAAGACCTCCGCCGCTTCACTAAACTGCCCGGCAATCTCCTTGCCCATGCCGACATATTGGCTACCTTGACCGGGAAACAAAAACACTAGTTTTTCCATATGCCCCTCCCAAGTAACCTCTCCGTTTGTTCGACTAGAGACAACATCAATTCTTGTGTTGAGAGAATGCTCTTAATCAGCCCTGCCGACTGCCCGGCCATTAACGAGCCCTTGTGGACGTCTCCCTGCTCGAATGCCAGTCGCAACCTACCCGCGCCCAGCTTATGTAGCTCCTCTTCATCGGCTCCTTGGCGCTCCAGGACTGCGATTTCGCGCGTCAGTTGATTCTTTAGCGCACGCACGGGGTGGCCAATTGAGGCACCGCAGATTATGGCATCGCGGTCGCCTGCCGCGACGATAGCCTCTTTGTAGTTCGCATGGGCTTCGCATTCGGTGGTGCAGATAAAGCGCGTGCCCAACTGCACGCCTTCTGCGCCTAGCATGAGCGCGGCGGCGATGCCGCGTCCGTCGGCGATACCTCCGGCGGCGATCACCGGCACAGTTACGGCGTCGACTATCTGGGGGACCAAGGCCATGGTAGAGATCTCGCCGATATGTCCACCTGCCTCGTTGCCTTCGGCGACAATCGCGTCCGCACCCATGCGCTCAAGTCGCCTAGCCAAGGCGACGGAGGCCACCACGGGAATAACCTTGCATCCCGCAGCCTTGAAGGCCTCCATGTACGGACCTGGGCTTCCGGCACCGGTGGTAACAACCGGCACGCGCTCTTCGACGACAACCTGTACTACGTCTTTGGCCGCCGGCGACATCAACATTACGTTTACGCCGAAAGGTTTGTCTGTCAGCGCACGGATTTTTCTGATCTCCTGCCGCACCCATTCGCCCGGTGCGTGGCCGGCTCCCACAATGCCAAGGCCGCCCGCATCGGAGACGGCTGCGGCAAGAGCTGCTGTTGCCACCCACGCCATGCCGCCTTGCATAATCGGGTACTTAGTACCGAGCAGCGTTCTTACTCTGTCCATACCCTTAGCGCACCTGCCATTCCAATAAGCAGGAGCCCCACGTGAGCCCGCCGCCAAATCCCACCAGCATAACCTTGTCGCCCGTTCTAAGCCTCACTGCGCCAAACTCTTCGTGCAAAGCAACAGGAATCGACGCAGACGACATGTTGCCGTATCTGTCAAGATTTACTGCAATTTTCTCCGGCGATAGCTTTAGTCGCTTAGCGAAGCCCTCGATAATGCGTAAATTCGCCTGGTGAGGTATGTAGTAGTCGACCGCCTCAAAGCCGAGCCCCAGTTTGGCAAGCAGCTGCCCGCACGCCTCCTCTACTATCCGCACGGCGAACTTGTACACCTCTTGGCCGTTCATATGCACGTAGTGGCGGCGGCCGCTTACAGTCTCCAGCGAAGCGGGCAAGCGCGAACCCCCGGCGGGTAGTGTCAGCACATCGCCCGCCGTGCCGTCAGCCCCGAGGTGTACCCCTAGTATGCGAGGCCCTTTTCCATCCGCGCTTACGACGGCCGCACCCGCGCCGTCGCCAAACAAGACGCAGGTATTGCGGTCTTGCCAGTTTACTATGCGGGACAGCGTCTCCGCGCCAACTATTAAGACATGCCGCCAACTACCCGACTCTATAGCCTGCTTGGCAAGCTGTAGCCCATACACAAATCCCGTACAAGCCGCGCCTAGGTCAAAAGCAATTGCGTTATGTGCACCTAACTGGCCCTGAATAATACACGCCGTAGATGGGAACAACATATCCGGAGTGACTGTGCAAACAATAATCGCGTCAAGGTCTGCGGGTTGTAGGCCTGCGGCTTCAATCGCTTGCTTGGCTGCCGGATAGGACAAGTCCGAGGTAGCCTGCTCCGGCAGAGCGATGCGGCGCTCCCTGATGCCGGTCCTGCTCTCTATCCACTCTGCCGTGGTGTCTATGACACTTTCTAGCTCCTTGTTCGTCAAGACACGTGTCGGCACATACGCGCCGGTGCCTGAGATCACTGCTGTAGGCACGATACACCTCCCATTTCGTTTCACATGTTGAAATACCCCTGTGCACATAATGTGCACAGGGGTATTATACTTTCTTGGCGAGCGCTTGTCAACGAGCAAAAAGCTCCGTCCCTTTTGCTTCACCTGGTGACGAAGCGCTGGTAACGGCTACGAGGTCTTTCGGGCATTGTGAGGCGAATTTTCCCGGCATTAATTAGGGGCTGCACTAACTTGGACATCGTGTAGTATTGCGAGAATCCGGTAAAGCGGGTCAGCTCATCCCTCGACCTCGGAATGCTGCAAAACGTCAGTAACGCTGCCACCTGGTCGTGGCTTGCTTCTCTAATCGCCGCATGTAAGTTGTTTCTGAATGTGACGACGAACTCACCCCTTTGGGCTGCAAAAAGCGGTGCAGGCAACCTGGCCTGATCACATTCTCTGCGGATTGTCGGGATGCCTGAATATCGATTCTCTGTAACGGAAAGAAGTTCCAGTATGTTAGCAAGAGTTGGGTTGCGGGTGTCAGGACGCACCTTGCCAAGAGAATCGATGGAGATGTTCCCATATAGTCCGCCGCTGTTTGTCACCTCCATGCGGTCGCTATACATGACGATACGCACTGGGACAGATTCGGAGTGGATGCTGTAATCTCGATGCACGAGCGCGTTTAGGATGGCCTCGCGAACCGCCAAGGGAGGAAACTCTGGTCTGTCAACTCGCTTGCCGTCATCCCCAATGACGGTTGTTAGTCGGCCATTCCTTCGCACGAAGTCCACAGCAGCCTCTAACATGTCGGGGATAGGGCCCGTGATTCGCTGATTGGCTATGAAACGCTCGCCGGCAGTACCGATATCCCCCATGCTCGTCCCGGGGACGACGACTGCCGTGATGCACAGCTGCGGAAAGTTTGCCTGTGGGTAGTGAGACAGCGCCATGAGGCCAGCTAGTGTAGGGGTTCCGTTCACTGTCACGCCCATAAGCTCTAAAATGCCCTCATCAGATACGTTGTCGGCAATATTCCTTTGGTCGAGCTTAACTGCCCTCAAGTATCGCTCCACACGAGTGGGGTCAAAAAATGACAGTCTTGCATTAAGCACCGGCCGTAGGTCGTCACGGATACGTTTTCGAAAGGCGTCGAAGCTGTATATCTCATATTCACTCATCAGATCATTAGACTCCCCGACGCGAATGTACGATCCCTTGTTCCGGCCGACCCCTCTGTAATAGACTGGACGTTGGTCGGCGTCGACACTTGGTATTTCAGCGGCGACGACATGGTGTCCGTCTATCGTCGCAATGGTGAACAATGGGCGAACGATGGGCTCCATCTGTTTGCACTGCTCGGTAACCTTCTTCTGCAAGTCGTGCGGATCATATACGCCAACAGCACTAAAGCCCGCGCGCTCATCGAGACCAAACACAATCACCCCACCGTCATCTTGATTAGAGAATGCGGACAACGTGCCGAACAGGCGAGTAGGGCAGCCATCCCGGGCAGACTTCACCTCGATGCCCTGTGATTCGGTCTTCTGCGCTTGGATTTGATGCACCAAATCGACTAGCTCCTCAACCTGCATCTTCCCACCTCCTACCACTATTATGACAACAATGCGGCAAAAATACAACAGCAAACGTTATTTTACGCAACAACAGTCCAAATTAACGCAACAACAGCGCGAAATAACGCAACAACAGGCCAACTTGAACCACATTGTTGCGTTAACTGAGTTTATCAACGAAGCAAAAAGCTCCGTCCCTTTTGCTTCACCTTTTGCTTCAGCTTGCGGCGGCGTGGAGGCGCGCGTAATGGCCTCCCTTCTGCAGGAGGGAGCTGTGGGTGCCTTGCTCTACTATTTTGCCGCCTGCCAGAACGAAGATGAGGTCGGCTTTTTGGGCGGTTGAGAGTCGGTGCGCGATTAGCAGCGTAGTGCGCCCGGCCATAAGTGTCTCCAGCGCAGACCACACCAGGCTCTCGGATTCATTGTCGATACTTGCCGTCGCCTCGTCTAGCAGTAAAATCGGGGCGTTCTTCAGCAACGCCCGCGCGATGGCGATGCGCTGCCTCTGTCCTCCCGACAGATTGCCCCCGCGCTCGCCGACTTCGCTGCGGTAGTTAAGTGCAAGCCCGGAGACAAAATCATCTGCGTGGGCAGCGCGTGCCGCGCGCAGGACATCTGCCTCGTCTACGTCGACCCGCCCGCAGGTAATGTTGTCGTAAATAGTTCCGGAAAACAACGTGGCCTCCTGGGGAACTAGCGCGAACACGTCGCGCAGCTCCTCTAGCGTATAGTCGCCGATAGCCCTACCGTTAACGGCTATCGCACCGCTCGTCGCCCCATACAGCCCAAGCAGAAGTCTAAAAATCGTGCTCTTGCCGCCCCCGCTTTCACCGACGAAGGCGACCGTGGCACCTTTCTCTATGCTAAAGGTAACACCGTCTAGGGCAAGACTCGCATCATCAGCATAGGCAAAAGAGACGCTGTCGAATGTGACGGCCGTATCCGAATCAGCGGCGCGCTTCTCGCGCGGGAGTTCCTCGGTAGGAGGTCGCTTTGCCACAACTTGAGGACGGCACCCATGCGCCCGCCTAGCCAAGATGCGACAAACATCATGAGCGGCGCCATCGCCAACGTCAGCAATGTAACTCTCCATGACACGAGCAGCATTACGGCCAGCGAGGCGACAAAGCCTAAGCTGCCTTGAACGAGGCTTGGCAGGTGGCGCGCGAAGGCCGACCGCACGACTTGTGCGTCATTGCTAAGGCGAGAAATATACTCCCCGCTGTGCGTTTGTTCGAGCGCAGGGATGCGAGCCCGGCCAAGGTGCATGGCCACTTGCGCGCGCAGGCCGTGCATAACGCTCTCCGCGAGTTCTCCGGTAAGCAGTTGCCGCAGTAGAAGGGCCATATCTCCGCCAACCCAAACCAAAACTAACAGCAAAAACGTCTGACCAAACGCCTCTCTGTCGGCAAGGATGCCTACATCAATAATTGCCCCAAGCTGCCGAGCTAAGAGCACCCCCAGCGCCACTTGCAGAGCGATAACCAGCAACGCCCCAAACGCCGTGATTTTATGCTGCCTGACGTACCCCCATAGTGCTTGCTGCCCTTGCCCTGGTTTCTTACTGGCTATCGCCTGAGGTTTCCCCTGCATGTGCTACCCCCTTAATTTACAGACGTCTTCTGAGTACGCGTCGTCATGCCCTCCAAAATATTCTACATCTGACCCCCTCTACCTGCCGGCAATGAAAAATTAAGCGAAGCCGAAAAAAGAACGCAACAACGGGCCGCATTGAGCCGCATTGTTGCGTTTGCCCCCTACAGGGCTTCTGCATCATCCTGTTGTTGCTTCACTATTCCCAGGGCCACATCGTGCGGGCTAGTTCGCGGTAGCTAGTGCGAAACTCCTTAAGCGAGTTCCAAATGGCGGCGAAGCGCGGGTCTTTGGCGGCTTCTTCGTCGTTAATATTGTCCCAGGTGCTGCGGAACAGGTTGTTTAGCTCAGGCGAAACTTCAACGATGGTTACGCCTTTCTCGCGCGCCAGCACGAGGCCCTCTTTTTCCAGCAGGCGGTGATGCCCGTCATTATACATAAAGTGGGCCAGCGTTACGTTTGTGACAATTGCCTGCATATCCGGCGGGAGCTTATCCCAAGCCGTCTTGTTAAACTCAAGCCCGACGGTCATGGCCGTGGCTCGGCTGCCGACGTTCACATACTTTGCTGCCTCGTGGAAACCTAGTGCGATGTCACCGTAAAGCTGTGTAAACTCAGCCGCATCGATGACGCCCTGCATCAGCGAGGGGACGATCTCTCCGCCGGGCATAAAGAAGGCTTCCTGCCCTAGTCTCCTAAAGACATCGAGTGCCAAACCGGCAGCGCGCACCTTTACACCTCGGAGGTCGGCAGGGACGCGGATGGGCTTCTTAGACCAGAGGAACATCTCGGCGGGGAAGTCGACGCCTGGGAGCCAATGAATGTTGTAGGCGGCGTAGAGCTCCTGAATCTTCTGCAGGCCGCCGTGGTTAAGTAGCCAGAACTGCATTTCTTCAGAGGTAAGACCCGAAGCCTGGGCGTCAGAGAGAGCGAAAGCGCGGTTTGTGCCAATCCACCATGCGCCGTGGCCCAGCGAGACCTGCAGTGTACCGCCGGAAACAGCCGTGAACTGCTCCGCTTGCGGCATTAGGGCGGTTACAGGGTGCAGCGTAATTACTAGGCGTCCGTTAGTAGCTTTCTTGATGTCTTCGACCCAAGCTTGGAGACGCACAAACGTGGGGTGTCCGGCGGCGTAACCAGACTGCATGATCCACTGCGTTACTTCGCCGGGGCCTTCACCGGGGTCGGCGACAGGTGCGACCATCGGACGGACAGCGTAACCGACAAAGAAGGACCCAAGCACGGCGACGATGAGCAGGATTACGAGACCCTTGTTTTTCACTAATTGACCCTCCTTCTAAATATGGGTGACTGAGATTGAGCTTAGGTCACCCTTATTACCTCAGTAACAACCTTGGCAGCCACAGGGCGAGCTCCGGGAAGAAAGCGACTAGCAGCAACCCTAGCCCTTGCAAGGCAATAAACGGCCATACTCCGCGATAGAGATGCTGCAGCTGCACCTCAGGCGGTGCAACCTGCTTTAGGTAGAAGATAGCATAAGCAAAGGGCGGCGAGAGGAAAGACATTTGGAGATTGACGCAGATGAGCATGCCGAACCAAATTGGGTCCCAGCCCATCGTTATGGCGATAGGGGTAAAGATTGGGACTGTGATCAACAGAATGCCTGTCCAACAGACAATTTGACCGAGTAAGAATATGGAGGCCATCATAATAAACAAGACGACAGCCGGGTTTCCGCCGGCGATTGCCAATATCCAGTCCTTAATGACTACGCCGCCGCCCATGCCCAGAAATACCGAGGTAAACATCTGGGCGCAGACCATTAGCCATAGAATAGTGCAGGATACCTGCACCGTCTGCTTTGCGGCATCGCGTAAGGCCGTCCAGTTAAACCTCCGCATGGCTACACAAAGCACCACAGTCGACAAGGCGCCAATGCCTGCCGCTTCCGTGGGGGTGGCTACACCAAAAAAAATGGCTCCCAATACGCCAAGAATTAATGCAAGGGGAGGGACAAGGGATATCAGGAGCTCCGACACAAACGTGGCGGGGTTGATCTTCGCCATTTCTTCCTCACAGCAGGGAGGGCCGAGTTCCGGACGGAGGTAACAAACGATAGCGGTATAGAGCATATATAGGACTGCGAGCAAAAGCCCGGGCACCACGGCCGCCGCAAACAGCGAGACAATAGAGACGCCTGCGGACAAGCCATAGAGAATGAGCATGATGCTCGGGGGAATGATGATGCCTAGCGTACCACCAGCACAGATAATTCCGGTGGCCAGCGGTTTGCTGTACTTTGACTCAATCATTTTTGGCAGAGCTAATACGCCCATCATAATGACCGCAGTCCCCACGATGCCCGTTGTCGCGGCGAGAATGGTTGAGATTAGGATAGTGACAATGCCTAAGCCCCCGCGCAAGGAGCCTAGGGCTAAGCGCAAATTATGGAACAGCCGGTCAGCGATACCCGTGGATTGCAGCATGCACCCCATAAATACAAAGAGGGGCAAAGCTACCAGGGTGTCATTAGCCATGACGGCAAACACACCGCGCACCATCATATCTAGGCTGATGGGGCCTAACGTCGTGAAGCCAATTATGACGCCGATGCTCATGAGAACGGTGGCTACAGGCATACCCATCAGGATGCCGCCGATGAGACCGACAAAGGACAGCACAGTCATGATTTGCGGGCTCATTATTTGGCATCCTCCTTAAGCAATGTCACGGCAGATCTCACAATCCCAATAAGCGCCTGCAAACTAATCAGAGCAAAGGTTATTGGGATGAGGATAAAGAAAGGCCACAGCGGCGGGCGCCAAAGCGTGAGAATTGACGTTTCTCCGATACGCAGCGAAACCATGAGACGATTCATTGCGGGGTTGATGAGGACAGCCGCAACAGCCAAGAGCACGATATTATTGATGAGGTTGAGGGTCGCCTTCGTGCTCTCCGAAAGGTTAAAGCTATGTACCAAGTCGCTAGCGGAGATATGTGTGCCGCGAGAGTAGTAGTAGGCCACGGGCAGCAGCAGCATAGTTGAATAGAACCACAGCATGGAATCCCGCGCCCAGATAAGTGGCATGCCGAGGACAAAGCGCACAAACACCTCCAAGGTCACGATTGCCACTAGCGCATATACAGAATACTGCAGGACGGACTCGACTTTGGCGTTGAAACTTTCAAACCATAGAGACACCTTATCGAACAGGGGCATGCGTCACCGCCTTCATTGTGTGCTTCTACATCTACTTGTGATACCTTACCCAAGGTAATGTGAAATTTATCACAAAACCTTTACGATAACCCTTGCTCCTTTCATTATCACTATTGGCTCAATTATCACAACCAGATGTTTTGCAATGCTAATTATACTATATACATAACGTTATGCATAGGCGCACTTGTCGTTCTTTTCAGGCATATACCTGCTTCCAGCTCATATATGTTAAGTGAAGTAGTGAGCTACGGGGGGCGGGAGCGTGAATGACCACATCTACGAGCGGGTAGTGGAAATTGCACGGTACGTGGCAGCCACTAAGGCTACCGTGCGGGCTGCGGCCGACCATTTTGATGTTTCTAAGTCGACCGTACATAAGGACCTGACAGACAGGCTAAAAGCCATTAACACCGGCTTGTATGAAGAAGTGGCGGAAGTATTAAAGTTTAATAAGGCCACCCGGCATCTGCGCGGTGGCGACGCAACTCGCCGCAAATACGAGCGCGGCAACGCATAAACGCGCAGGAGAATCCCCCTGCTTAGTAGAACTAACCCCTTTGACAGATGGCAAGGGGGTTTTCGTGTGTGGTTTAGGGGCAAAGACATCGGCATTGACCTAGGGACAGCAACGGTACTGGTTTATGTGCGTGGGAAGGGCATAGTACTTAATGAGCCCGCTGTCGTCGCGATTGAGCGCACGACCAACAGAGTTTTGGCCATTGGCGAAGAAGCGCGCAAGATGATTGGGCGCACGCCTGGGCATATCACGGCGGTGCGGCCGCTGCGCGAAGGTGTGATTGCTGACTTTGACATCACAGAGAAAATGCTAAAACACTTTATCCTCAAGGTGTGCGGGGCGAACCCCCTGTTTAAGCCACGCGTAGTCGTGTGCGTTCCTTCCAGTATCACTAGCGTAGAAAAGAGGGCAGTCGAGGACGCGGCTACTAACGCCGGCGCTAAGGAGTGCTACTTAATCGAAGAGCCGGTGGCGGCAGCGCTAGGAGCCGGCATAGACATATGGAAGCCGCACGGGAGCATGGTGCTAGATATCGGCGGCGGCACGACTGATGTGGCAGTTATGTCTCTAGGCGGCGTGGTCATCAGCGACTCCGTGCGCATAGGCGGCGATAAGTTCGACGAGGCCATGGTGCGCTATGTCAAGAAGCGCTACAACCTCTTAATTGGCGAGCGTACCGCCGAAGAGATTAAGATTAACGTCGGCACGGTCTTCCCTACGGGCCGCAACGCCAGCATGGAAGTGCGGGGGCGCGACCTTGTTTCGGGGCTACCTGCTTCTGTAACCCTGACTTCACTGGAGTGCTTAGAGGCCTTTGCCGAGCCTACCAACAACATTGTGGCCTTAGTGCGCACAGTGCTCGAGCGTTGCCCGCCTGAACTTGCCGCCGACATTGTGGACAAGGGGATTATTATGACAGGTGGCGGCTCGCTCCTAGACGGCCTAGACAGACTTATCGCCGAAGTTACGCAGGTGCCCTGCAACGTCGCCGATGACCCGGTCTCTTGCGTAGCGCATGGCACAGGCAAAGCCTTAGAGAACCTCGATGTTCTGCGCGGTGCCGTCAGCGCTTCTCACCGCGACTTGCGGAGGTAATAATCATGGACAAACCACTGGGTGCGCGCGAGATAATGGAGATAATACCGCATCGCTATCCTTTCCTCTTAGTTGACAGTATCGAATACGTAGTGCCGGGCGAGCGGGCCGTGGGCTACAAGAACGTTACCGCTAACGAGCCCTACTTCGCGGGGCACTTCCCAAACTACCCGGTCATGCCTGGAGTACTAATAGTCGAGGCCTTAGCCCAAGTCGGGGCTGTAGCTCTGCTGTCTTTGCCCGAGAATAAGGGACGCCTAGCGTTTTTTGCCGGCATAGACGGCGTGCGCTTTCGTCGCCAAGTCTTCCCCGGCGACCGTTTGCGCTTAGAAGTGAGCATCTCATCTATGAAAATGGGTATCGGCAAGGGGGACGCAAAAGCCTACGTCGGCGAGGAGTTGGCCGTCAGCGGACAGCTGATGTTTGCCTTGGCAAAGGAGGAGTCGTCATCCGCAGAATCTTAATTGTCGACGATGAGGAGAACATTCGTTCCGGCCTCAGTTATGCCCTCAAGCGTGAAGGCTTCGAGGTTTTTGCGGCCGACAACGGTTCGGAAGCCGTAAGGCTTGCGCTTTCGGTTGCTCCGGACGTAATTCTGCTTGACCGCATGCTACCGGGGCTAGACGGTGTAGAAGTATGCCGTCAGATTAGAGCGCAAAGCAGCGTGCCCATCATCATGGTTACGGCGCGCGACAGCGAGCTCGACACGGTAGTCGGTCTCGAAGTAGGCGCCGACGACTACATAACCAAGCCCTTCTCGCTCAACATTCTGCTGGCGCGCATCAGAGCGGTACTGCGCCGCGTAGAGGCAAAGACGTCTCGCGAGTCTGCAACTGAGGTTGGCATCAGCTACGGGCCATTCACCTTGTACCCCGAAAAGTATGTCGCGCTGTGCGAGGGGGTGGACCTAGAACTAACCCCTAAGCTGTTCGAGCTGTTTCTCTTGCTGGCTAAGAGCCCGGGTCGCGTATTTACGCGCGACTTTCTTTTGGAGCGAGTCTGGGGCATCGACTATGCCGGGGAGACCCGTACCGTCGATGTGCACATCACTTGGCTGCGCAAGAAGCTAGAGCAGGACCCCAGCGAGCCGCGCTACCTCCTAACTGTGCGCGGCGTGGGCTACAAGTTAGCTGAGCTCCATGCCTAAGACCTTGGCCGGGCAGTGGGTATTGCTTACGCTGGTAATCCTCACTGTTTCGCTTGCCTTTATGGGCAGTTGGCAGTTAGCACAGTATCGCCAGCTTGTTATTAGCCGTGTAACCGAGGACCTAACGCGGCAGGCCTATCTGGCCGAGCAGATAGTGCAAGCGGGCGCCGCCGCAACCGAGGCACAAGTCCTGGCCATGCAGGTGCGCGCGGCCACGGCAGCGGAGGTGGCACTCATCTCACCCACGGGGCTTGTACTAGCCGACACTAGGCGGGCGCCGCATACGCTTGGAAACCAGCTAGACAGACCGGAAGTAGCCTTGGCTCTCAAGGACGGCGTCGGCGTTGATACGCGTGCCGACGAGCTACACGTGGCAGTTTTATCGCGCTTCGCAGACGGCACCCCCAAAAGGATAGTTCGACTGTCGCTCGGCCTACACGAGGTAGATGCCGCATTGGCACGCGTGCGCCTGCAAGTGACGGCGTGGGGTATCTTGGTCATCTTGCTCGTCACTGTAGTATCTATGGCCTATGTCGGAAACATCGGTGAGCTCTTGCGCGGCATGACAGAAGTCGCCGGACGCATTGCCCGCGGACAGACCTCGGAGCGCGCGTCAGCGGAAGGGCCGGAGGAGACAAGCGACCTAGCACGCTCGCTAAATGCCATGGCCGACAGCCTGCAGCTAGAACTGCAACATGTGCAGATGTCTGCCGAGCGCTTAGGCGTGGTGCTCGGCTCAACGCGTGACGGCGTAGTGCTTATCGACAAGCAAGAGAACATCGAGTTACTTAACGCCGCCGCCGAGGCTATGCTCGGATTTAAGGCTGCGGCTGCCGTGGGGACGCGCGACTCTCTGCTCGAGCGGTACCCAGACCTCGCCTCGCTCCTCAGGCAGGCGCGCCGGGACCGCGTGGCCGTAAACCGGCGCGTGTCGCTTAGCGGCACGGGTGCCGGCGTAGTGCGCGCCGCAGTAGTGCCGCTCGTATCCGGGCGTATTCTCATCACGCTGCAGGATTTGACCGAGGTGTACCGCGCGGTAGACGTGCGGCGCGATTTTGTGGCTAATGTCTCGCACGAGTTGCGCACGCCGCTTACGGCCCTAGCGATTATGGTCGAAAACCTCCTGCGCGGGGCCATCGACGAGCGGGAAGTAGCAGTTGATTTTTTGCGGCGTATGGCAGGGGAAATAGACCGGCTCACGAAAATGGTAGTTGAGCTCTTGTTGCTTTCGCGCCTTGAGAACGAACGCGAGCAGTTAATTAAGAGCGAGTTTCAGGTAAGCGAGTTAATCGCAGAAGTTATTGAAGACCTGCGTGGGCTCTTTGCAGGCAAAGAGCAGCGCATAAAGCATGTCGCGCGACCAACCGTAGTCCACGCCGACCGGGCAAAGCTTAAGCAGGTGTTTATTAATCTGCTGGACAACGCCATAAAGTTTTCTCCCGCCGGAAGCTCAATTACGGTAGAGGTAGAAGAGCTAGCCTCCGGCGTAAAAGTGGCGGTTAAGGACGAAGGTCCCGGCATTCCCATGGAGCATCTGCCGCGCGTCTATGAGCGCTTCTTTAAGGGATCCGCGGCGCGGGGCGGGGGAACCGGGCTTGGCTTGGCCATCGTCAAACACATCATAGAAGCCCACGGTGGGACAGTGGCGGTAGAGAGCAAGACCGCCGGGGGAGCGACATTTGTTTTTGTCTTGCCCTTTTAACATTGTTTTAACACTATCTTGTCCTTATTTTAGTGTGCGCGCAGTATGCTTCTCCCTGTGCGCGTTAAAAAATAGGCACGAGGAGGATTACCGTGAAGAAGCTTCTATTAGTAGTTTTGGCGCTCGCTGTTGCTTTGGTTGCCATAGGCTGTCAGCGCGAAAAGACCGTAATCGACATTAACGGCTCCGACACCATGGTCAATATGGGGGCAGCGCTAGCCGAAGAGTTTATGAAGGCTAACCGCAACGTCGAAGTCGTAGTCTCCGGCGGTGGTTCCGGTACCGGTATTGCAGCCCTAATCGACGGCAAAGCCGACATTGCGCAGTCTTCGCGCGATATTAGGGAGAGCGAACGTACTAAGGCGCAAGCGCGCGG
>Ga0208243_1000252_pt1 | contig 36627 bp, 43 predicted proteins | sample Subbio2Aug_QV12A_FD_184826 | JGI IMG/M metagenome (GOLD analysis project Ga0208243, IMG submission 184826) | Serpentinite rock and fluid subsurface biosphere microbial communities from McLaughlin Reserve, California, USA - CR12Aug_QV12A (SPAdes) | ecosystem: Environmental > Terrestrial > Deep... | reverse complement strand
TACCAGCCGCCAGCACCGCAGTGGCAGCAGCCGCCGCAACAGCAAGCCCCCGCGCCCCAGTGGCAGCAGCCGCCCTACCAGCCGCCAGCACCGCAGTGGCAGCAGCCGCCGCAAGCACCGGCAAGGCCGCCTCAGCAGCAGGTAGACCCTATCACCGGTAGACCGGCTGCGGGCGGAGTGTGGGGCATCGAGCAATGAGCCCGACACTCAGTATCGACTTAGAGACATTCAGCAGTGTAGACATCACGAAGGGCGGCTTGTACAGGTATGTGCAAGCCCCCGACTTCCAAATCCTTTTGTTCGGTTACGCCTTTGACGACGCGCCGGTACAGCTTATCGACCTAGCACAAGGCGAAGTGCCGCCGGACGACATCCTGCGCGCGCTCATGAACCCTGACATCACTAAGCGCGCCTACAACGCTAGCTTTGAGTGGTACTGCTTAAGCAAAGCACTCGGGCTAGCCTCGCCCGAGGACTGGCTCCACCAGTGGCGCTGCACCATGGCGCACGCACTTTACTGTGGCCTCCCCGCGGGCCTTGGCGCGGTGTCGGAGGCGATAGGTATCGCCGAAGGCAAGATGAGCATCGGCACGTCACTCATCCGCACCTTCTGCGTACCCTGCGCGCCGTCCAAAGCTAAAGGCATGCGCGAGCGTACACTGCCGCATCACGAGCCGGAGAAGTGGCGCTTGTTCAAGGAGTACTGCATGCAAGACGTAGCCACAGAGAGGGAAGTCGCCAAGCGTCTCTCCGCCTTCCCCATGCCGGACGAAGAGCAGCGCCTGTTGTGGGAACTAGACCAGCGTATAAACCTCTACGGCGCAGCTGTAGATGAGCAATTCGTCGCCGGAGCGCTACACTGCAGCGAAGCTACCACGACTGAGCTTATGGCCGAAGCGCAAGCGCTAACGGGGCTGCTCAACCCAAACAGCACAACACAGCTTAAGACCTGGCTCGAAGAAGAGCTAGACGAAGAAGTACATAACCTGCAGAAAAGCGCGGTTAAAGACCTGCTCACAACCTTAGACGACGGTAAAGCGAAACGCATGCTTGAAATACGCCAAGAGCTCGCCAAGACAAGTGTTAGAAAGTACACCGCCATGCGCGAGACCGTGGGCGCGGATGGGCGCATTAGAGGGCTGTTCCGCTACTACGGCGCTCGCACAGGTCGCTGGACAGGCCGCATGGTGCAAGCGCAGAACCTCCCGCGCAATTACCTTGAAACGCTAAGTCATGCCCGTGAGTGTGTGCGCCACAAGCAGCTAGACCTGCTTAAGGTGATTTACGGCAACGTGCCTGACACGCTCTCACAGCTGCTGCGCACAGCTTTCATCCCGTCCCCAGGCCACAAGTTTGTAGTAGCAGACTTCTCGGCCATCGAGGCCCGTGTCCTAGCCTGGTTAGCCGGAGAGGAGTGGCGACTTGAGGTATTCGCGACGCACGGCAAGATATACGAGGCATCAGCGTCACAAATGTTTGGTGTACCGCTTGAGCGCATCAAGAAGGGCAACCCAGAGTACGAGCTCAGGCAAAAAGGCAAAGTGGCGGAGCTCGCACTCGGCTACGAAGGCGGGCCGCACGCACTCCTCAAGATGGGCGCGCTTAAGATGGGCCTGACAGAAGGCGAGCTGCCCGAGATAGTGAAGCGGTGGCGCGCCGCCAACGGCCAGATCGTCAAGTTCTGGCACGCGCTAAAGAAGACAGCCGTCGAGGTAGTACGTACAGGGCAGCCGGCCAGCGTGCGGCACTTAAGACTGGCGCTAGAGAGCGATACCCGGTACAAACTCACGTTCCTCACCATCACCCTGCCCAGTGGCCGCAAGCTGTACTACGCGCAGCCCCACATCGCGGTCAACGACCGCGGTGAAGACGCCGTGCATTACCGCGGCGCCGACCAGAAGACAAAGAAGTGGGGCATCACCTCTACATATGGGGGGCGGTGGGTGGAGAACTGCCTTGCCGGCGACACAAAAGTACTGTCCTCCCGTGGATGGGTCACGATTGACGCGATTGAGGCTACTGATTTGTTGTGGGATGGTGTGGAGTGGGTCTCTCACTCAGGTCTGGTTTGTAGCGGGGTAAATCCCACAATAAGCGTAGACGGGGTGAGGATGACGGCGGATCACCTCGTGCTAACAAAGGAGGGTTGGAAGAGTGCATCATCGTGCGAGGGACATCGCAGGTTTGAGGTCGAACTCCCTGACTGCATTAGTTTACTTGAGGTCGGATGGGAAGAAGTCGCTGTGGAAAGTGAAATGCGACTGCGGCAAAGAACTAATTATGCCGGCCTCAGAATTCCTGAAGAGGAAACAGAAGTCTTGCGGGTGTCAGGCTCGATCAAGCATGATTGCCGCAAGAACAACACACGGGATGTCAAAACACCCGGCGTATGCTGTATGGCGTGCCATGATAGACCGATGCCAGCTACCTACGCATCAAGCATGGGCGAACTATGGAGGACGGGGTATTCGCGTATGCTCCGAGTGGCAGAAAAGCTTCGAGGCATTCTGGCGCGATATGGGCCCCACGTACTCGGCAGGACTGTCACTGGATCGAATAGATGTTCACGGCAATTACTGTCCGCAGAACTGCCGATGGGTGGAAGCCAAGACGCAGGGGAGAAACAAACGCAACAACACCCTCATCAAGACGCCCTGGGGAGTAATAACGGTAGCCGAAGCATCCGAGAAGTCGGGGATAGGCATAACCACTCTTCTATATCGTCTTCAAGTCGGGTGCCCCTCAGACCGATTGTTCTCGGCCCCGGATTTAAAGAACCGGTTTACGACATCATGAACGCAGGGCCCAGGCACAGGTTTACAGTCCGCGGGGTAAAGGGGCCGTTTATCGTACACAACTGCACCCAGGCCATCGCCCGCGACTGCCTCGCGCACGCTCTAGTGCAGCTCTACGCCGCAGGCTACAACACCGCGCTACACGTCCATGACGAAGTCGTGCTCGACGTGCCGAACGCCACAGACGAAGACCTGCAGCGCGTGATTAGAATTATGGAGGCCCCTATCCCGTGGGCGCCGGGGCTGCTGCTTAGAGCAGAAGGTTTCCTTGCGGAGTACTATATGAAGGATTAACTAGGGGGACGCTCCATGCTGATACATGACCGGCGCATCACCATCTCCGCTGCAGGCAACCGGCGCGCCACTAGGTGGCCGGCGCAGACCCTCTACTGGTCAGAGTTAGTCGACCGGCTAAAGACACCCGTTCGCGGCACAGAGACGCTGGCCGAGTACCTGCGGCTGCCCAAGTCACGCCAGGACGACTTAAAAGACGTTGGGGGCTTTATAGGTGGAGCTCTCACGGGAGAGCGCCGCAAAGCGAACGCCGTGGCCGGCAGAGACGTTGTAACCCTTGACCTAGACAATATACCCTCAGGCGACACAGAGGCCGTCCTGCGGCGGCTAGAGGGCCTTGGGTGCGCGTATGCCGTCTACTCTACCCGCAAGCACGAGCCGATTAAGCCCCGCTTGCGCGTGCTCTTACCGCTTGACCGCACGATCACGGCGGACGAGTACGAACCTCTAGCACGTAAGCTCGGAGCCGTCATCGGCATAGAGCTGTGCGACCCGTCTACCTTTGAGGCCTCGCGCCTCATGTACTGGCCTAGCTGCTGCAAAGACAGCCAATACGTTTACAAGTATGGCGACAAAGCCTTCGTCCACGTCAACGGCGTGCTCGCGATGTACGCTAACTGGCGTAACGTCGCCGAGTGGCCGCAGGTGCCCGGCGTGCAGCAGGCGCATGTCAAGCTAGCCGCCAAGCAGGGCAACCCTACCGACAAGCCCGGCATCGTAGGCGCCTTCTGCAAGGCTTACGACGTCTACCGCGCTATGGACACCTTCCTGCCGGGCGTCTACACGCCCTGCGAGCAGCTGCCCGGGCGTTACACTTTCGTCGGCGGCAGCACCACCGGCGGCGCGGTCATCTACGACGGCGGGGCTTTCCTCTTCTCGCATCACGCGACCGACCCGGCCAGCGGACGCTTGGTCAACAGCTTTGACTTAGTGCGGCTGCACCGCTTCGGCGAGCAGGATGACGAGGCCGCGCCGGGCACGCCGACTAACCGTATGCCGTCTTTCACGGCCATGTGCGAGCTTGCCGCGACCGACGCTGCCGTCGCTACCCTGCTTAACCAAGAGCGCTACGAGCAGGCCGCGGCGGAGTTCGCCGAAGCGCCAAGCGATACGGCGAACTGGATCAGCCGCCTAGCCGTAAGCGCGGCCACAGGCTTAGCCGCGAAGACCACAGACAACATCCTGATTATCCTTGAAAACGACCCCCTGCTTAAAGGCAAGATCGCCTACGACGAGTTCGCCTGTCGGCGGGTAGTGCTTGGCCCGCTGCCCTGGGACAAGCGCGCCGAGCGCCGCCCGTGGCAGGACGCCGATGACGCCGGCATGCGCCACTATCTAGAGAAGGCGTATCAGATCACCGGCGTAAACAAAGTCGCCGATGGGCTGTCTATCTGCGCCAATAAGAACGCCTTCGACGACGTGCAGCAGTACCTAAGACGCCTAGAGTGGGACGGAGTTAAGCGCCTTGACACTCTAATCATTGATTACCTCGGCGCGGCAGACCTGCCCTACACCCGCGCAGTGACGCGCAAGGCGTTCACCGCAGCCGTGGCCCGCGCGATGATGCCCGGGTGCAAGTTCGACACCATGACCATCCTTACCGGGCCGCAAGGGCTCGGCAAGACGTCGCTCCTTAAGAAGATGGGGCGCACGTGGTTCTCAGACAGCATTAAGACCTTCGAGGGCAAAGAAGCATCTGAGATGATTCAGGGCGTATGGCTGGTGGAATTAGGCGAGTTAGAGGCGTTTAATCGGTCTGAAATAGGCCGCATTAAACAGTTTTTAAGCCAGCAAGAAGACATCTTTCGCGCGGCTTACGGCCGGCACGTCGGCTGGTACCCGAGGCGCTGCGTGTTCTTTGGCACCAGCAACAACAGTGAGTACTTGCGCGACCGCACAGGCGGAAGAAGGTTCTGGCCGGTTGACGTGGGCCTGCAGCCGAGCCGGAAGAGCGTGTTTACCGATTTAGACGACGAGGTAGACCAACTGTGGGCGGAAGCCTATGTGCGCTGGCAGCTAGGAGAGCCGCTGTACCTAGCCGGAGAGCTTGAGCTGGCGGCTAAAGCCGAGCAGGAGGCGCATAGGGAGCGCAGCGCGCACGAAGGGCTTATACGTGACTTTGTGGAGCGAGAGGTACCTGAGGACTGGGTTAAGTGGCCACTGGAAAGGCGGCGCATGTTCTGGAACGGGGGCATCGTGAACGAGGTGGAAACGGCAGAGCGGACAAGAGTGTGTGCGTTAGAGGTATGGTGTGAAGCGTTAGGCGGCGATATGCGGGCGATTAGGTACAGTGATACAGCGGAAATTAACAGCGTTATAGCGTCAATGGATGGGTGGAAGCGACAGAAGAACGGAGCGCGACATGGGTACTGCGGCCTACAGCGGGGGTTCGAGAAGTGAGTTGCAGGGTTAATTCTCAGGCGTTACATTGTTACATTTACTTCGTGAAACTTTTGAAAAACAGAGGATTTAGGCGCTAAAGACTAATTCCCTACAAAGTAAAGGGTGTTACATTCAAGAGCAAAACTGTTACATCCAGAAATTAGGCGGTGTTACATTGATACATTGGTGTTACATTCAATGTAACGCCCTAAGAGCAAGGCGGGGTAAGCGTTTAAGGGCTGGTGTTACATTGTTACATTTACTCTTATAGAGTATAGAAAGAGAGAGAATAGAGAGAAGGGCAACACACCTGACCCGCCTAATCCGCCTACACGCGTATATATATAGAGACTCGATGTAACACATGTAACAATGTAACACCCGGCCTAAAACGGAGTTTTTGAGAGGGGCGAGGAGCGATGCGCGAGGCGCAAATCGAGAGCTACCTGCGAGACGAAATTAAGCGACTGGGCGGCCGCGCTTACAAGTTTGTCTCGCCCGGCCACCGCGGGGTGCCAGACCGGCTTGTATTGCTGCCGGGCGGGCATGTGGTGTTTGTCGAGCTTAAGGCCCCGGGCCGCACGTCCACAGCGCTGCAGGCCAAGCAACAACACGACATGCGCGCCTTAGGCTGCCGGGTCGAGGTTATCAGCACCAAGGCGGGGGTTGATGCGTTTGTGTCGTCGTGCAGGGAGGTGATGTCCGCATGATGTTCACTCCCAGAGCCTATCAACGCTATGCAATTAACCGCGTGATCGCCGAAGATGCGTTAGGTCTGTTTTTGGACATGGGTTGAGCCTTGGCAAAACCGTTATCACGCTGACGGCCATCATGGACTTGAAGTACAACCGCTTCGCCATCAGCAAGGCGTTGGTGATAGCGCCTAAGCGCGTTGCGGAGTCCACGTGGACGCGAGAAGCCGAGCGATGGGAGCACTTAAAGCTGCTGCGGGTAGTCCGCGTGCTGGGCACCGCGCAGCAGCGCTTGCGGGCCTTAAGCACACCGGCTGACGTTTACGTTTTGAACCGCGAGAACGTGCCGTGGCTGGTAGATCACTACCGCAACGCTTGGCCGTTTGACATGGTGGTGGTGGACGAGCTGTCGAGTTTTAAGAATCACCAGGCGAAGCGGTTTAAGGCTCTGACGTGGGTGCGTAAGCACATTGCGCGCATCGTCGGGCTGACCGGCACACCGGCACCGAACGGGTTACTGGACTTGTGGGCGCAGCTGTACTTGCTTGACCAGGGCGAAAGGCTGGGCAAGAGCATCGGCGGCTTCCGCGAACGCTACTTCGAGCCAGACCAGCGTAGCCGCGACCAGATTTACAGCTACGCGCCTAAGCCGGGTGCCGATGAGCGCATCCGCAGCCTCATCGGCGACATCTGCATCAGCATGCAGGCTAGCGACTATCTGGAGCTGCCGGAGTGCATATCTGTGCGGGTGCCGGTGCACCTTGACAGCCGAGCACAGGCGGCCTACGCCAACCTAGAGCGCGAGATGCTGCTGCAGGTAGGCGATCAGGTCATCGACGCGGGCACGGCGGCCGTGCTGACTAACAAGCTGCTGCAGCTGTGTAACGGAGCCGTTTACGACGGGGAGCGCAATGTTGCTGAGATACATACAGCCAAGCTCGGGGCGTTCACGGAGCTAGTCGAAGGACTGAACGGGCAGCCTGCACTGGTCTTCTACGGCTTCCAGCATGACAAAGACCGCATACTTAAAGCCTTAGCAGGTACAGACCTGCGGGTGCGGGTGCTTGAGGGCGAAAAGGACGTCGATGCCTGGAACAGCCGGCAGGTAGACATTCTGCTTGCGCATCCGGCCAGCTGCGCGCACGGGCTGAACCTGCAGCAGGGCGGCAACCAAGTCATCTGGTTCGGGCTTAACTGGAGCCTAGAGCTGTACCAGCAGGCCAACAAGAGGCTACACCGGCAGGGCCAGACAGAGCGAGTTATCGTGCATCACCTAATCGTCGAAGGCGGGATGGACGAAGACGTGATGGCCGCGCTTGAAGACAAACGCATTACGCAAGACAGCTTGCTGCGGGCGCTGCGGGCGAGGATAGACAAAGCAAGGGGGAGTTAGTCTATGCGGCTGCGAAAGGAGGGGCCTTTATGGCAGAGCTTATCGAGTGCGTGGGCTGCCGGTCGTTTATCAACGGCGAAATTGACGTGATCCGCGATGCCGGCAGCGGCGCGTACTGCCGCTTCTGCTGGACTGCGCTGGACAGCGCGGTCGAGGACAAGCTTAGCTGCGGATGAGGAAGGATGTGCGCGATGCGAGCGTTAGACGCCAGGCCATACAAGTATGTCGAGTGGAGGCTTTATAACTATCACGCTTTACGGCGCCAAGCGCAGGAGAGCGATAGAATGCGCGAAGACATCCTGCATGCCAGCCGGGTCTCCATCGAGCCCGGCGGCAGGGGCAACAGCCGCCGCGCAGACCCTACAGCGCGGAAAGCTGCAGAGCTGGCCGCACTCGACAACCGGGCCGCGGATGCGCGGCTGTGGGTACAGGTAATCGAGTACGTCATCGCCCGCTACGAGGGCACACCGAAGGGACGGCTGCTTGAGATGCAGTACTTCGAGGAGCTGGGCATGGAGCACATATGCAATAAACTCTTAATCGGCCGCCCGACTTATTTCGCGTGGCGCAAAGAGTTGGTTCTCTGTACGGCACTGGCGGCTGCCGAGCTCCGACTCATTCAGGTCTGCAAAAACATGCAAAAAGTCTGAGACTTGACATGGGGTTTTACCGTGTTATACTGATAGCGTGGCAGAGTATGAGCTGGCCCCTATCGGGGGGTCGGCTCATTGCTTTACCCGCTAAGGAGGCGAGATTTATGCGCAAGCTGACGCGAAAACAGGCCCGCTTCGTCGAGGAATACCTGGTAGATATGAACGGGACGCAGGCGGCGATTAGGGCGGGGTACTTGCCGCGGGCTGCTAACGAGCAGGCGTCTAAGATGCTAGCCAAAGGAAACGTACGCGCTCGCGTCGATGAGGCCTTGGCCGAGAGGTCGCGACGCACCGGAATAACGGCTGACCGGGTGTTAAGAGAGCTGGCGCGCGTGGCCTTCGCCAATGCCGGCGACCTGGTGAACCTGCAGACCGCAGAAGTGCGGCCTGTTACAGCTGCTGACGATACGGCGGCCATATCGTCGGTGCGGATTAAGCAGGTGCCGACGCCAGAGGGCATGGGCGTGGAGCGCGAGATACGGCTAGCTGATAAGAACCGTGCGCTAGAGCTCCTGGGCAAGCACCTCGGTATGTTCGCGGACAAAGTGCGGTTCGAGGGAGCGCTGCCGGTGGTCATCACGGGTGACGGCAAGCTTGAAGACTAGCGTGCACCTGCCCGATATCGTGGGCAAGGGGTATAAAGACTTCTGGGAGTTCAAAGGCCGCTATCGCGTCGTCAAAGGCTCGCGTGCGTCAAAGAAGAGCAAGACCACCGCGCTTAACATCATCGTGTCGATGATGAAGTACCCGGCCGCGAACACGCTGGTGGTGCGAAAGGTCTTCGGCACGCTGAAGGATTCTTGCTACACGGAGCTCCGCTGGGCGATAAACCGCCTAGGTGTGGCTGACTACTGGAGGTGCCGTGAGTCGCCGCTAGACATGACATATCTGCCGACAGGCCAGAAGATTTACTTTCGCGGCCTAGACGATTCGCAAAAGATATCGTCCATCACTGTTGGGGTCGGCGCGCTCTGCTTTTTGTGGATTGAAGAAGCCTACGAGATAAGCAGCGAATCGGATTTTGACATGATCGACGAGGCCATTCGCGGGTACGTCGAGCCGCCGCTCTACAAGCAGATTACGCTGACCTTTAACCCGTGGAATGAACGTCACTGGCTGAAGAAGCGTTTTTTTGATGCCCCTCCCAACTCAGAAATACTGGCGAAGACCACGAATTACTTGTGCAATGAGTTTCTGGACTCTGCTGACCGTAAAATGTTTGACACCATGCGGGTCACGAATCCACGGCGTTACAAGGTCGCAGGTCTCGGTGACTGGGGAATCGCAGAAGGGCTGATATACGAGAACTGGGAAGAACGCGCTTTCGATCTCAACGAGATAAAGCGGATTCCTGAAATCAAAGCTGTGTTCGGGTTAGACTTCGGGTACACCAATGACCCGTCGGCGTTGTTTGCGGGGCTGCTCGACACCGGCGCTAAAACGCTTTACGTGTTTGACGAGTTGTACGAGAAGGCCCTGACCAATAAGCAGATTTTCGAGCGAGTGCGGGCTAAAGGTTATGCCAAAGAACGCATTAGGGCGGACTCTGCCGAGCCTAAGAGCATCGACGAGCTGCGCGAGATGGGGCTTCAGGGCATACGCGCAGCGCGCAAGGGCCGCGACAGCGTGAATAACGGCATCCAGTTCATCCAGGGCTACAAGCTCATCGTGCACCCGCGCTGCGCGAGCTTCATCACGGAGATAAGCAACTACACTTGGGACAGGAATGCTTTCGGCGAAAAGCTCAACGTGCCGATAGACGACTTCAACCACCTCATGGACGCCATGCGCTACGCGGTGGAAGACCATATTGTCGGGGACATCTTTAGCTTCAGGTAGGGGGCGTGTGCGAGTGCTAAATCTTAACTTATACAGCGAGACCGAGAGGCTTAGCCGGCTGGTGGCGCGCGGCGCGAAAACGGCGCTGACGGATAAAGAGTTTTTAGAGCTAGAGATAGCGAAGTGGAAGCGCTCAGACCTGCGCAGGGCTCAGATCACCGGCGTGAAGTACTACAAGGGCGAGCACGACATCTTGCAGCGCAAGCGCACGGTCATCGGCCAGGACGGGGCGCTGCAGACGGTGGAGAATCTGCCGAACAACCGCATCGTCGACAATCAGTACGCCAAGCTTGTTGACCAGAAGGTGAACTACCTTGTGGGGCAGAGCTTTTCGGTCGATACGGACAACCAGCAGTACGCCAAGGCCCTATCTCAGATCTTCGATCGACGCTTTATGCGCGTGCTGCGGAACCTGTGCGAGGACTCGCACAACTGCGGCATCGCGTGGCTGTACGTGTACTACGACGATGCCGGGCGGCTCTGCTTTAAGCGGTGTGAGCCGTTTGAGATTTTGCCGTTTTGGGCTGATGCTGAGCACACGAAGCTTGACTGTGTGGTGCGGCTGTACGAGGTGCTGGCCTATGAGGGAGCGCTTGAGCTAATCGTCGAGAAGGTTGAGGTGTACAAGGCATCCGGTGTGGAACGCTACACGCTGACCAACGGCAAGCTAGTGCCCGACACTGATGCAGTGGCCGCGCACGTGTCGCTCGTTGACGCCGACGGCAACCAAGCGGGGCTTAACTGGCAGCGCATACCCTTGATTGCGTTTAAGTACAACAACAAAGAAACGCCGCTCATTGCTCGCGTTAAGTCTCTTCAGGACGGCGTTAACTCCATGCTCTCTGACTTTCAGAACAACATGCAGGAGGACTCGCGCAATACGATCCTCGTCATCAAGAATTACGACGGCCAGAACCTCGCCGAGTTCAGGCACAACCTAGCGGCCTACGGCGCGGTCAAGGTGCGCACCATTGACGGTGCTGAGGGCGGCGTCGACACTCTGACCGTGGAGGTAAACGCTGAGAACTACAAGGCCATCCTGCAGCTCTTGAAAAAGGCCATGATTGAAAACGCCCGCGGCTTCGATGCCAAGGACGACCGGTTAAGCAACAACCCTAACCAGATGAACATCCAGAGCATGTACTCGGACATCGACCTAGACGCGAACGAGACGGAGACTGAGTACCAGGCTTCGTTTGAAGAGCTGCTGTGGTTTGTGAACGCGCATTTGGCTAACACCGGCCAAGGAGACTTTAGCGGGGATAAGGCTCAAATTAACTTTAAGCGCAGCGTACTGGTCAACGAGATGGCGGTGATTGAAAGTATCGTTAAGTCAGTGGGGATGCTATCCGAACAAACGCTGCTAGCTAAGCATCCGTGGATTATGGACGTGAACGCAGAGCTTGAGCGACTGAAAAAGCAGCGCGCGGCAGAGGCTGCGGAGTATGCGCTGCCCGCTGCCGGCGGCGATGAGGAATGAGAAACCAAGACTACTGGAAGCGCCGCATGGAGGTGCTAGAAGCGAGTCGGGCGCGCCAAAGCGTGGGGCTGATAGAGGAGTTTGACCGCCAGCACCAGCGCGCGGTGAGGGAACTAGACAAGGAGATATCCCGCTGGTACCGCCGCTTCGCCGCAAACAACGATATCACCATGAGCGAGGCCAGGCGGCTCCTGACCACGCGCGAGCTGATGGAATTTCGGTGGGACGTACAGGACTATATCAAGTTCGGGCAAGAGAACGCGCTTGACCAGCGGTGGATGCGGGAGCTAGAGAACGCTTCGGCGCGAGTGCACGTCTCAAGGCTTGAAGCGCTGAAGTTTCAGTTACAGCAGCAAGCGGAAGCGATCTACGCAAATCAGCTAGATGCGGTAGATAAGCATTTGAGGCGTATCTACTCTGAGGGATACTATCGCACGGCCTTTGAGCTACAGCGCGGCGTCGGCGTCGGCTACAACCTGCATGCGCTAGACACACGACGGCTAGACCGACTGCTGGGCAGGCCGTGGGTGCCCGATGAGCGAACGTTCAGTGACAGGCTCTGGACGCACAAGGCAACGCTTGTCGGCGAGCTGCAGACGCACTTAAAACAGGCCGTCATCACGGGGCAGCCGCCAGACGTGACGATTGGGCGTATAGCACAAGCCTTTAACACCAGCAGGCACCGTGCCGGGAGGCTAGTCATGACGGAGTCCGCGGCCTTCGCGTCGATGGCGCAGCGCGACTGCTTCACCGACTTAGGCGTCGAACGCTACGAGATAGTGGCCACGCTAGATATGCTTACGTCGGAGATATGCCAAGAGCTGGACGGCACGGTCTTCCTGCTGCGTGACTACGCCGTTGGGGCGACGGCTCCGCCGTTTCATCCGTGGTGCCGAACGGTGACCGCCCCGTACTTCGACGATAATCCGAGCGAGCGCATCGCACGTGCGGCTGACGGTCAAGTGGAGCATGTGCCGGCTAGTATGACGTATCGTGAGTGGTATAGGGCTTTTGTATCGGCAGGCGCCTAGAAACTAGGTGCTTTTTGCTTGCCGTCTGTTTGGTATTTAAGACGTTAAACCAAAAGACAAGTACTGGACTGAACCAGGTTAAAAAATGTATTGAAAGGGGCATTCACACATGAAGAAGGACGATCTAGTAAAGCTCGGGATTGATGAGGCACTGGCGGCTAAAGCGGCAGAGGCGTTTGCGGAGGAGCTGCGCGGCTACATCCCAAAAGCTCGGTTCGACGAGGTCAACGAGGCTAAGAAGCTGCTGGAAAAGGCAGACGCGGCAGGGCTGCAGGCTCAGCTCGCCAAGCTGCAGGAAGAAAGCAAGAAGGCGAAGGAGCACTACGACGCCGAACTTAAGAATCTGCAGCTAGGCAGCGCGGTAGATAAGGCGTTGCTCACCGCTAAGGCCAAGAACCTAAAGGCCGTGAAGGCGTTGCTGGAGCTAGATAAGCTCCAGATGGAGGGCGACACGGTCAAAGGGCTAGAAGACCAGCTAAAGAATCTGATGACCGGAGCTGACACTAAGTTCCTCTTTGCCGAGTCGCAGGCCATGATGAAGGGCTTTGTGCCCGGCGAGACCAAAGACGGCACGCCGAGCGCCGATAAGCCTGCGACCCTCGCGGAATCACTTAAGGCATTTTACACACCAAAAGCATGAAAGGCGGTAACTGACAATGGCTATTACCTTGGCGCAAGCACGGCTTAACGTGCAGGACGACATCCAGAGAGGCGTAATCGACGAGTTCGCAAAGTCGAACTTCTTGTTTAACAACATGACGTTTGACGATGCAGTATCCCCTGCCGGCGGCGGCGCAACGCTCACCTATGGCTACGCCAGGATTATCTCTCAGCCCACTGCGGCCTTCAGGGCGATTAACGCTGAGTACGCGCCGCAGCACGTCAATAAGCAGCGCTACACTGTCGACCTGAAAGTGTTCGGCGGCTCGTTCGACGTTGACAGAATCATCGCCAGCATGGGCGGGCTAATTGACGAGGTAGCGCTGCAGATTCAACAGAAGACCAAAGCTGCCTCTGCGCTGTTTAACACCACTGTCATTAATGGCGATGCAGCCGTAGACTCCAACGCTTTTGACGGGCTAAACAAGGCTGTGACGGGCAGCACTACCGAGCTAATCCCCACGGCGGCGATTGACCTGTCGACATCGGCAGCGGTAGACGCGAACTACAAAGCGTTTCTTGACGTGCTAGACGAGTTCCTGATGGGGCTTGATGGCCGTCCTTCGTTCATCGGCGGGAACACTAAACTTATTGCTCGTATCCGTGCCGCAGCTCGCAGGGCCTCGTCTTACACTGCGACACGCAACAACTTCGGGCAGCCGATTGAAATGTATAACGATATCCCTCTCGTCGACTTCGGTGACAGGGTGGGGACTGTTGAGCCGGTGGTTGCGACCAACGCCACGACTGGCGAGACTTCGCTGTATGCTGCGCGGCTTGGGCTAGATGGCTTCCACGGCGTGAGTCTGGCTGGTGCTTCGCCTGTGCGGACATGGCTCCCTGACTTTAGGACTGCTGGCGCAGTAAAGCGCGGCGAGGTTGAAATGGTTGCGGCAGTGGCGCTAAAGGCCACGAAGGCCGCAGGCGTGCTCCGCAGAATCAAAGTGCAGTAGCGGGGAGGGCTAGCTAACAACTAGCCCTTAACCTTTCTAGGAGGTGAGCTTATGGCAAGAATCATTTGCCCAAATGCCGATTACACGGGCATCTCAGCGTCAGTGCAGTTTACTAACGGTGTAGGAGAGACTTCTGACCCGTATCTAATCACGTGGTTCCGTGAAAACGGATATGCCGTCGAAGACGTGGGGGCCCCGAAGAAAAAGTCCCGCAAAGCGCAAGCAGACGAGGAAGTGAGCGAAGATGACGGGGTTTCCGTTAGCTGAGCAGGCCGCGCGTGAGTGGGGAGAAGGCTTTGTCGCGGATGTTTCGCAGCTACTGGCCGCGCTTGGCTACCAGCTGAGGCAGGTAGATGACTGGTTGTTGAGCTTTGCAGTGCAGAAGGTGACCCAAAGCATTAAGAGCGAGTGCAACGCTGCTACTGCGCCTCCTGCGCTGTATAGCGTGGCGATTGACATGACAACGGGGCATTTCCTGCAAGCGCTCAAGGGCAGTGGTCAGCTAGCCGGGTACAACTTTGAAGCCGCGGTAAAGCAGATTGCGGAGGGCGACACCAGCGTGACGTATGCGATTGACGCCGGCAGCCTGACGCCGGAGCAGCGCTTCGACGCGCTCATCGCGCAGCTCATAGAGCGCGGTAAGAGTGAAATAGTATCGCACAGGCGGCTGCGCTGGTGAGCCACAAGCAGGCGCTAGAATCACTGTGGCAGGGCAGGTGCTCCGTATTTGTCAGGCAGGAGCGACGAAATCCTGTCAGTAAGAGGGTAGAGTTTGACGAGGTCGCGGTCTATGCCGACCAACCGTGCCGACTGTCGTACAAGACTGTACGGCAGACTACCGAGAGCAACAATGCGGCTGAAACTACGCAAGTAACGACGCTGTTTGTCTCGAACGCCCTGCTAGTGCCGGCCGGGTCAAAAATTGCGGTTACGCAGAACGGCCGAACGACGAACTACGAGCGCAGCGGGGAGCCGGCCGTCTACACGCATCACCAGGAGATAACCTTGACGCTGTTTCGGGGGTGGGCGTGATGTCGCGGCGGGCTACCTTCGACATCAGGCAGCTTAAAGACCTGCAGAAGCGCATGGAGCGGATGCAAAAGGGCGACGTAGAAGCTTTTTGCCGCGACTGTGCTAGAGAGCTTGCGGCTAGGCTGCTGGCTAAAGTCATTAAGCGCACGCCTGTAGGCCAGTACAAGCCAAGTACCGGCAAAAAGGGCGGCACCCTAAGGCGGGGCTGGACTGCCGCTACCGAAGCGCAGGCACAGGCTGGCGGCAGCTCCAATGCCAAGGCTTACGCCGAAGAGCTGACCATAGACAAGACAGGCGACACGTACCAAATCGACATCATCAACCCGGTCAGGTATGCGTCGTTTGTAGAGTACGGGCACAGGACGCGCAATCACAAAAGCTGGGTGCGCGGCCGGTTTATGCTTACGATTTCAGAGCAAGAACTGGCAGGACAGGCCCCTGCCATACTGGAGCGCAAGCTGATGAAGTTCTTGGGGGAGTGCATACGTGATAAGTGAGCTGATAGACGGCATTTCGATAAAGCTCAACGAGGCGTTTGGTGACGGTTACAGGATATACAGCGAGATAGTGGCGCAGGGCCTGCAGGAGCCGTGCTTTTTCATATCAGCCCTAGACCCGTCACTAAAGCAGCTTATAGGCACCCGCTACCGTGCGCAGAACCCGTTTGTCGTGCACTACTTCCCCTCGGGGCCTGACAAGAACATCGAGTGCCACCGCATCGCTATGAGCCTGTACGCGGTGCTTGAGCGCATCAGCTTTGCCGGTGCGCCGGTACGAGGCACGCAGATGCGCTACACGATTAGCGACGAAGTGCTGCAGTTTTTCGTGAGCTACAACCTAGTCGTTACGAAGCACGAGGCAGCAGCTGAGAAGATGCAAACCTTGACCGTTAACAACAACGTAGGCGGGTGATCATATGGCGAGTAAAACAAAAGCTGCTCTTGCCACGGAGCAAGAAGAGGCGACCTTTAGCAAGGAGCAAATAGCTAAGGCCGGCAGATACAAACATCGGCAAGACCTGGTCAATGCGCTGCTCTCCGCAGAGCGCACGTACACTCTTGCTGAAGTGGATGAGCTAATCGACAAATTCATGAATGGGGCGGTGACTTAGATGGCACTAGGCGGCGGAACTTTTCTTACGCAAAACAAAGTGCTGCCCGGCGCGTACATCAACTTTATCAGCGCGGCGCGGGCCTCGGCAGAGCTGTCTGACCGAGGTGTTGCGGCGTTGCCGGTAGAGCTTGACTGGGGCGTGGACGATGCGGTATTTACGGTGACAGCAGACGAGTTCCAGAAGGAATCTTTCAAAATCTTCGGCTTCCCCTTTGACCACGAGAAGCTGAAGGGGCTGCGTGACCTTTTTAGGCATATCCACACCGGGCATTTCTACAAGCTGATGAACACAGGCGCAGCGGCGCAGAACACTTACGCGACAGCTAGACATCGCGGCGTGAGGGGCAACGACTTGCGGGTAGTTGTCGCGCAGAATGTGGATGATCCTGCGCGCATGGACGTCTCGACTTTTCTTGATACGCAGCTCGTAGACAGACAGACTGTGCTACCGAACACGGATAACCTGCTCGATACGCCATGGGTTGTCTGGAAGACCAATGTGACGCTTCTAGCTACTGCGGGGATGCCTTTGCCCGGCGGCAGTAACGGCACTGCGCTAACCGGCACGCAGTATCAGGCAGCGCTCGACGCGCTGGAGTCTTACAGCTTCACTGCGCTTGGCTGCTTGGCTACTTCCGCGCCGATCATCGAGCTGTTTGTGCAGTTTACCCGGCGCATGCGCGATACCGTAGGTGTTAAGTTCCAAACGGTGGTGTACCGCACGCTGGCCGATTACGAAGGAGTTATCTCCGTAGAGAACACGGTGACGGATGCAGGTGCGCTAGCTACGTCCCTAATCTTCTGGGTTACAGGCGCGCAAGCCGGATGTGCGGTCAACCGCAGCCTGACGAATAGGCGCTACAACGGTGAGTTCACCGTAGCCACCAACTACAAGCAGTCGGAGCTCGAAGCGGGCATACTCGCGGGCAGATTCATGTTCCACAAAGTCGGGGATACCGTGCGAGTGCTTAAAGACATCAACACCTTCGTCACAGTCACTGATGAGAAGTCTAGCGACTTTAGCAGCAACCAGACTATCCGGGTAATTGACCAGATCGCGAACGATATCGCAGCACTCTTTAACACGAAGTACCTAGGCAACGTGCCGAACGACGCTGCCGGCCGGGTGAGCCTCTGGAGCGACATCGTGGCGCATCACAAGCAGCTGCAGACGATTAGGGCTATCGAAGGGTTTAACCCCGACCTAGTCAGGGTAGAGCGAGGCACAGAGCGGAACGCCGTAGTAGTGCATGACGTCATCACGCCGGTTAGCGCGATGGAGAAGCTCTATATGACTGTGGTTATCAGCTAAAGAAGGAGGTCATCAGATGGGCGTTTTTATGAATGCCAAGGACGCGATAAGCGCGTCACTGGCGGAGTGCTTCATCACCATTGAGGGCAACCGCTATAACTTCATGCAGGCGATTGACCTTGAGGCGACGTTTGAAAAGAGCAAGACTGAGGTGCCTATCCTCGGGAAGCCCGGCAAAGGCAACAAGGCCACCGGCTGGGTGGGCACAGGCTCGGCCACTTTCCACTACAACACAAGTCTTTTCCGGGAGCTGATGTACCGCTACAAGAACACCGGCGAGGACATTTACTTCGACATCCAGGTGACTAACGAAGACCCAACGGCCAGCGTCGGCAGACAGACCGTTATCCTCAAGGGCTGCAACTTTAACGGCGGGACACTGGCGAAATTCGACGCTGACGCGGAGTATCTTGAAGAAACGCTCGAGTTCACCTTCGAGGACTTCGAGATGCCTGAGAAGTTTAGCTTGCTTGCGGGCATGCGCTAGGGAGGGCCGCTAAATGGGAGGACTGTCATCGTTTCTCGCGCAGAATGCGCTAAAAGTTGAGAGCGTGAAGTATGTGGCTTCAAAGCGCTTCCTAGACGCGGATGGGCAGCCCATTGCTTGGGAGATTGTCTGCATCACGTCGACCGAAGACGAAGCGCTAAAGACGGCTAGTAATAAGCGCGTACAAGTGCCCGGCAAACGTCATGTCTATGTGCCGGAAGTGGATTATCCACTTTACACCGGCCGGCTTGCTGCAAAGTGCACTAAATACCCGAACCTAAACGACGCTGAGCTACAAGGCAGCTACGGTGTGATGGGCGCAGATGCCCTGCTAAAGGCCATGCTGACGCCGGGTGAGTACGCGGATTACCTAGTCAAGGTGCAAGAAATCAACGGCTTCGATGTTCCCTTTGCCGAGAAGGTGGAAGAGGCAAAAAACTCATAAGTGGAGACGATACCGAGGCGAATATCGCCTACTATTGCCTCCACAAACTAAGACTTCTTCCGTCTCAGTTCTTGGCGCTTGATGAGAATGAGCGTGCCTTCATAGTGGCCGCCATCCAGACTAGAATCGAGCGCGAGCCGCAGCCAAAACCACAAAGGAGATACGGGCGAAAGTAGCGGAGAGGTCACTTCTCCGCTACAGCCTAAAGCAGGTGAGAGCATGGCTACAATACAGACCTCTATTAGACTGACCGACGGCATGACTCCTGCCTTTAGGAGTATGCATATCGCGATGACGAACATAATCGACAGCTTTGAGACGATGCAGGTTGCCTCAAGCAATGCCGTTGACGTCAATCGCATCTTCGCCGCAAGGCAAGAGCTGACGAAGGCCGAAGCGACGTTTAACCGCGTAGAGCAAGAGATTAGAGAAGCCGACCAAGCACAGCAGCAGCTGAATGCCCGCGTAAGAGGCGGGGAAGACGCGGCAAGCGATTTTTACGACAAGATGAAGAAGGTTGCGGGCGCGATTGCCGCCTACGTCGGGGTTACGAAGACGATTGCGCTAGCCGACGAGCTCACCCGTACCAAGGCGAGGCTTGCCCTCATGAACGACGGTCTGCAAACCACGGCCGAGCTGCAGAACATGATCTTTGCCTCTGCTCAAAGGACACGGTCGTCCTACATCGATACCGCGCAAGCAGTCGCGAAGCTAGGCATCCTCGCGGGAGGGGCGTTCGCGAGTAACGATGAGCTGCTGATGTTTGCCGAACAGATGAACAAGCAGTTTAGGATAGGCGGCGCGAGTGTCATGGAGCAGAGCTCGGCCATGTATCAGCTGACGCAAGCTATGGCCGCAGGTAGGCTGCAGGGCGATGAGTTCCGGTCGATCATGGAAAACGCGCCGATGCTCGCACAGGCGATAGCGAGTACAGCCGGCAAGACCATCGGCGAGCTGCGCGTCATGTCAAGCGAAGGGCTGCTTACGGCAGAGCTCATCAAAAAAGCGATGTTTGCCGCGGCAGCCGAGACAGATGCGAAGTTCGCACGTCTGCCGGTAACATGGGGCGAGGTCTGGACTTATATCGCGAACCAAGCGGTGCAGTCTTTCGACCCAGTACTTGATAAAGTGGGGAGACTCACGCAAGACGCAGAGTTCACCCAAACGGTTAATGCCATAGTTGGGGGTCTTGCATTCATGGCAGGGGCCGCGGCGTGGGCGTTTGGCGTCACGACTGAGGTCTTCTCCTTCATCGTGGATAACTGGCCGATTATCGGGCCGATAGTTTGGGGCATAGCCGTTGCTACGGCCGCTTACACGGGCGCGCTGCTAGCGAACAGTATCGCGCAAAGCATAGTTACTGCCCGGCACACGGCGCAGGCTATCGCGCTCGCCGTGCAGACTAAGACCACCGTTGCCGCGGCGGCGGCGGCCAAAGGGCTGACTGTAGCCCAGTGGGCGCTTAACAGTGCGCTGCTGGCTTCTCCTCTGACGTGGATGGCGGCGAAGGCTATAGCCTTAGTTGCGGTTTTTTACTTGGCGATAGGCGCGGTAAACCGACTTGCAGGCACCTCGATAAGCGCAACAGGTGTTATCTTCGGGGCGTTCTCGACTTTAGGCGCGTTCCTGTGGAACTTGTTCCTGGGGTTCCTCGAATTGGCGTTTGGCGTGATTAACGCCATGGTTAACCCGTTTATCAGGTTCGCCAATTTTCTAGGCAACGTGTTCACCAACCCTATATCGTCAATCATCTACCTGTTCCACAGCATGGCCGACAATGTGCTGGCGACGCTTCAACGGGTAGCTACGGCCATGGACTTCGTTTTTAGGACTAACATGGCGGCTACCATAGCGGATTGGCGCTCGGGCTTGCGGGGCATGGCAGACGCAGCAGTGGCGCGGCACGCGCCGAACGAAAGTTATAAGCGCATTATGGACGAACTGAACCTGAGCGTCACGGGCACAGGGCTTAGGCGCTGGGCGTACTCCGATGCCTGGAACGTGGGTTACAAGGCGGGGCAAAACCTCTTTGCCGGTTTCGGCGCCGACACTGTGATGGACGATATCCGCAAGTGGTCAGCGCTTACAGCGGAAAATACCGCAGCCATGAAAGAAGCTATGGACATAACAACAGAAGAGCTAAAGTACATGCGCGACTTGGCGGAGCGGGAAGTCATTAACCGCTTCACGACAGCAGAGATCAGCGTAAGCCTTGGCGGCGTGACGAATAACGTGAACTCCGCTATGGACTTAGACGGTGTTGTGTCCTACCTAGAGACAGAGCTTCACCGGGCTATGGAGACGGCAGCTGAGGGGGTGCACGGCTAGTGTATACCATGTATCTTGATGGTGTAGCTTTGCCGGTGACTCCGGCTAAGCTAGAGACTAAAATCAAGAACCAGAATAAAACAGTCAACTTGATTAACCACAGCGAGGTTAATCTTCTCAAGGACGCAGGGCTGACTGAAATCCGACTTGAGGCGCCCATCCCCCACGTGCGGTATCCCTTCGCCGTATACCCAAACGGTTTTAGGGCCGCCGCTTTTTACTTAGCTAAACTGGAGCAGCTAAAGACGAGTAAGAAGCCGTTTCAGTTCATCTGTGTGCGCGTATCGCCGGCGGGGCTGCCGCTGTTTGACACCAACATGCGCGTATCGCTTGAGGGTTACAAGATAGACGAGCAGGCTACAGAGGGGCAAGGGCTGTCCGTCACCATTGAGCTAAAGCAGTATCGCGATTTTGGCGTTAAGCGCATCACCGTGCCTGCTGCGGCGCCTCAGCCGCAAACGGCGAGCGCACCGGCTAGCAGCCCCACGCCTGTTACCGCTAGCGCGACAGTAGAGCCCACAAGACCCGCGCACTCAGCACCTAAGCCTAAGACCTATACAGTGCAGGCCGGGGATACACTGTGGGCGATCGCACGCAGAACGCTTGGCAACGGCAACAGGCACCCGGAGATATTTAGCTTAAACAGGTCTGTCATCTCTAGTCCTAACCGCATCCGGCCGGGGCAGATTCTGGCCCTGCCTAGCTAGGAGGTGAGTGATGTTTGAGCTCTTAATCAGCGCAGGCAGTAGCATCTTGCATCCTGCGGTGCTGGATGATGTGCAGTGGGTAACGGAGCGTAAGGGGCAGCCGGGGCGCCTAAAGTTTACGCTGGTGCAGGACGAGGCCGCGCAGTTTGAAGAGGGCGGGGCGGTTAGGTTCCGTGCCAACGGAGCGGATATCTTTTTCGGGTTTGTGTTTAACATGGAGCAGGATAAGGACGGGCTTGTCAGTGTCTTGGCCTATGACCAGCTACGGTATTTCAAGAATAAGGACACCTACGCCTATAGCAACAAGACAGCAGATGAGCTGGTGCGCATGCTAGCGCAAGATTTCAACCTACGGACAGGCACGCTTGATAACACCGGGTTTAAGATTGCGGCGCGTGTAGAGGACAACAAGACGCTGTTTGACATCGTGCAGAACGCGCTCGACCTTACGCTTGAAAACCGCAGGCAGCTGTTTGTCCTCTACGACGACTTCGGTAAGTTAGCGCTTCGGAACGTGGCAGATATGCGGCTAGACGTGCTAATCGATGAACAGACGGCAGGGAACTACCAATACGGCTCCTCCATCGACGGCGACACCGCCAATCGGATCAAGCTGGTGCGAGACAACGGCAAGACCGGTAAGCGCGAGGTCTATATCGCGCAGGACAGCGGCAACATCAATCGGTGGGGCCTGCTGCAGCACTTCGCGACTATCGATGACGGCGTCAACGGCAAAGCCAAGGCTGATGCGCTACTTGCGCTCTACAATCGGAAAATGCGCAGCCTAAGCATTGCTGACGCCTTTGGAGACGTGCGTGTGCGCGCCGGCAGCTCGATCCCAGTGCGCCTACGGATAGGTAGCGCCGAGGTTCAGAACTTTATGCTGGTAGAGCGGGCCACACACAAGTTTAAGCGCGACGAGCACACCATGACTTTAGCGCTGAGAGGAGGCGATTTCCTTGCCTAGCCTTATCGAGATTATTAAGCAAGCGGCGGTTGAGGCGGTTACTGCTTCTAGCCCCTGCGCGGTCTTGCTGGGTGAGGTCGTAAGCGCGTCGCCTTTGAAGGTGCGCGTGGAGCAGCGGTTGACGCTAGAAGCCCCTCACCTCATCCTGTCTACGCTAGTGCAAGATTTTGAGGTCGACATGACGGTCGACCACTTTACCGAGAACGACGCATTCCTCGACACCACGCATTCGCATCCGCTGACTGGCGCGGCCAACTTCGATTCGACTCACAAGCACGCCTACAGTGGGCGCAAAAAGTTCTTAGTGCATCTTGGCTTAAAGGTAGGTGAGACTGTTATGCTGGTACAAGTACAGGGCGGGCAGAAGTTTATAGTGCTAGACAGGGTAAGAGCATGATCCCGGTAACAGGCAGTGCTTTGCAGGCCGACTTTACGATTACTGAAGGGCCCTCGCACACGTACAAGCTTGACGTTGACCGTTTGACCGTAGCCGGGTACACGGATGAGCTCGCGGCGATGGCGCAGGCCATCTACCTTATCCTCAGCATCGAGCGTTATCAGTACGTGATATACAACTGGGATTACGGCATTGAGCTGCAGGACTTGATAGGGCAGCCGGTGCCGTTTGCGATTCCTGAGATAAAGCGGCGCATCACCGAGGCCCTGCTGCAAGATACCCGCATAACAGACGTCACTGACTTCGCGTTCACGCTGGCACGAGGTATGGTGCATGTACGTTTTAAGGCCACTACAGTCTTTGGTGATGTGGAGGCAGAAAGGACGGTGGCGCTTTAGTGTTTGAGTCAATCACCTTTGAAGTTATCCTGCAGCGCATGCTCGACAGAGTGCCTAGCTCGCTTGATAGGCGGCAGGGCAGCATCATCTACAACGCCCTGGCGCCGGCGGCTGCGGAACTGCAGAACATGTACATCGAGCTTAACTGGGTGCTCAGCCAGTCGTTTGCCGACACCGCGATTAGGGAGTATCTAGTCAGGCGCTGCCGAGAGCGCGGTATAACTCCCTACCCCGCGACGCCTGCGGTACTAGAAGGCAGAGCTAACCTTGACGTGCCGCTTGGGGCAAGATTTACGCTCGGTGCACTGAACTACCGGGTGACCGAGAGGCTAGCGTTTGGGGTGTTCAAGCTCGAATGCGAAGTGGCCGGAGCGGTCGGAGGGCAAAACCTCGGCGCTCTCCTCCCTATCGACTACATCGACGGGCTGACCAGCGCAGAGGCGGTTCTGGTGCTCGTGCCGGGAGAAGACGAGGAAGCGACAGAGCATCTGCGCGAACGGTATTTCGCGGGGCTTACCTCGCAAGCGTTCGGTGGGAACGTTGAGGACTACAGGCAAAAAGTCAACGCTCTGGCAGGCGTAGGCGGCGTAAAAGTCTACCCGACATGGAACGGCGGAGGAACAGTGCGGCTAGCTATCATCAGCTCCGACTATACCGCGCCTACAGCTGCGCTGCTCGCTGATGTGCAAACCGCCGTAGACCCGGTGCAAAACCAAGGAGCAGGGCTTGGGATAGCTCCGGTCGGGCATGTAGTGACAGTGACAGGGGTAACTGCAGTGCCGATAACTATACAGTCGGTCATCTCGTACCAGCCGGGATGGACGTGGGCCGACGTCAGACCGCATGCCGAAGCCGCTGTCGATGCTTACTTCGCCGAGCTCCGGCGCGCATGGGCAGACAGCGCAAACCTAATCGTTCGAGTGAGCCAGATTGAAACCCGGCTGCTGAACACGGCTGGAGTGCTTGACGTCAGCAGCACCTTGATAGACGGCCTTGACCAGAACCGTATGTTAGGCAGCGACGAGGTGCCGGTGAGGGGTGGGCTAAGTGGATAGGCAGCTGATAGATTACCTGCCGACGGTGCTGAGAGACGTACGCGAGTACGCCCACGTGACAGCCGCTGAGCAGCCAGAAGTGGATGCGTTATGGAGCGAGACGGCTAAGGCTCTAGACAATGCGACGGTGCTAACTGCTGACGAGTACGGCGTAGCTCGCTGGGAGCGCATGCTCGGCATCACGCCACCGGCGACAAGGACGCTAGAGGATAGGCGCGCAGCGGTGTTGAGCGCGATCTCTCCGCCGCTGCCTTTTACGCTAAGGCGTCTGCAGCAGAAACTTGCACCGCTAGGCGGCGCGGCGCAAGTTAGCCCTTTATCGTATCACCTAGACGCCGACTTTGAGGCGAACAGGCCCCACAACATAGACGCCTTAGTTGCGCTACTAAGGGCGATGCTCCCGGCTAATCTAACGTACCAGATAATTATCATCTCTCATGTTCGTGTCGCCCTTAGCGCGACCGTCGCCCCTCATCGTTTCGAGTACGAAATAGCCGGCACCTCGCCAGACACGAACACTCTCGGGGTTTTACTTAGCAGCGCGTTTGGCTTGGCTACCTCCATGGAGGGGCATCGCTATCTGCACACGTTCAGCGGGGTCAGCTCTGCCGGAGAAGAGCCGGAGATAAACACCATAGGAAGTGTGGCGAGTCGCGGCATATCGCCAGACCTCGACGCCATCAATGCCGCGTTCCCTTACCACCTCTGTGGCGAATCTGAGCGCGAGGTATGAAAGGAGGTGACACCACATGGCGCTACTAACAGCCGCCGCTATCGAGGGGTATAGAGAATACACCCGCCGTACCGTAGCGTATGCGATGTACAGGGTAGCCGGGGTTTTGCATCGAGCGAATATATCTAGCGTCACGGCCTTGCCTGATGGGAGGCTCGCTATTGACTTTACCATCGATCACACACTCACTGGCGATATCACTGTGACGGAAGTGCAGCTGTACAACACTAGTGGAGTGCTCTGGCTCACCAAGACTGAAAACATCGTCCGACGTGCCGTACAGGAAGGTATCCTGTACCGCTTCACGTTCACAATCCAAGAAGGGTAGGTGGGAGTATGCACAATCAGACGAGCTGGTTAGACCACGTTACGCAGTGGCCGAACAGAAGGCGCATTACAACTAATGCGGATGGCAGTGTGGACGTAGTACGCGAACAAGGGGTCATCATCCAGCAAGGCACGCCGCAAAGCGCTACAAATTTCAACAACATCGAAAACGGCGTCCAGGCCGCGCAAGTAGCCTTGCAGGTGTTGCTGCACTACTTTTTGCAGTTTGACCGTTGGGTTAGACTGCAGGTGGCAAACATCTTAGCGGAGTTTCTGAGCGAAGTGCGCACCGTAACGCTCACGAACACGCAACGGTTCCCGTTTAGCGACAGCATTATCACGCTAAACCTGCTCACGGCACGCCGGACGCTCAACTACGACATAGGGTGGGAGATCGCTGCTGCAGCTGGCAACGTTGGAGACATCAGAGTGAGCGACAAGCAGCTAAACGGATTCAAGGTCGAATACACAGGCAGCGCGACTAGTGTAATGCTAACGCTGCGCATTAAAGGAGGTATGCTCATATGATAGTTGTCCATAGAAACGCAGGCGTGAAGGTCGCTCACCAGGTCTCCGGTACAAGCATTACCTTTGCCGATGAGCTGACGCTAAACTTGGCTAGGTACCAGAGGGACTGGCACGTCCGCATCGACATATGCAGCAACAAGGACAACATGCTGGTAGTGGGCGCCGCGGCAGGATTGCGCTATGTCGCTCAGCTGGAGATACCCGCCACAGCGTACGTCGCGTCGGCAGAAAGCCCCCCCGTGGCCGTCGCAGAAGGACAGGGCCCTGTGCCGCATGCCGCGCCGGAGCCTCTGCCCCTCGACATGGGGGCAGTAACGCTGGCACTTTGGAGTCTAGAAGGAGGACAACCGCATGAGTAATTTTGATCTAGTGAATTTGGCGTTAAAGGCTACGTGCCCTGGAAACGAGATCATTCTGGACAACGCTGGCTTGCCTAGTGTCATGGTTCGTATCCCTCGGTTTAGGATTTCCGACGTGATCACTGGAGGCAGTAGCGGCACCCATCCGGCATTTATCGTGAATGGCGCAGAAGTGCCTGAAATATTCATCTCGAAATTTCAGAACGTCACAGGCCCTAATGGGCGGGCATACAGCCTGCCGGGCGAAGACCCACGCACCTTCTTAAGCTTTGACGCCGCCAGAACCGCCTGCGAGCTAAAAGGCGCCGGGTGGCATCTAATGACTAACGCAGAGTGGGCTGCCCTTGCGCTATGGTGCCGCAGAAACAACCTTATGCCAAGAGGCAACAACCTAAACGGCAGAGACCACGGCGAGGCTACCGTAGTGGCCATACCTACATCGGACTCAGCAGGGGACACTTTTCAGGCAGGCGAGACTATAGGCAGGGTCGCCACGGGCACGGGGCCCGTGCAATGGTCTCATAACGGAGAAGTAACTGGGGTGTTCGATTTAAACGGCAACGTGTGGGAGTGGGTAGGAGGGTACAGAACCGTCGAAGGCGAATTGCAGGTTCTGCCTAACAACAATGCGGCGTCCATACTAAGTAGCCAAGCGGTCGGCAGCACGGCATGGAGGGCTATACTGCAGGACGGCTCTCTAGTTACCCCCGGCACAGCGGGCAGCTTGAAGTGGGACTACTCGGCGGCCGTACCTCCTGGAGGCACAGGAGGGTACGCATTCAGGCTCAACACAGTCATAGCTAACCCTGCAGATAACGACACAGCTCACGGTACTAACGCATTCGCAACTCTTGCGGCAGCAGGTGGGGTGTCCGTACCGGAAATCCTGCGCGCACTGGCACTGATGCCTGCAGATGCGGGAGACCACGCAAGCGATAACATGTGGATGCGAAACCGCGGAGAGCGCTTCGCGTGTCGCGGCGGTGATTGGTTCGGCGGTTCCTCTGCTGGCGTGTTCGCCTGTCACTGCAGCGACGCCCGCTCCGGCGTCGGCGCGGTCATCGGCTTCCGCTCCGCTTTCATTCCGGGTATCTGATATCTGGATATCTGAGAATCTGGCGAGAAGGGGGCCGGGAGGCCCCCTTCTCGTTAAGGAGGCGCAGCGTGGAAGAACTAAAGATATTACAGAAGACCTACGACATGATTAAATACGGTAACCAGTGTCTGTTGCAGTTTCCTAGAGCAGAGCGTTACGCACTCGCCAGTGAGATTAAGCAGAGTATGTACAAGATGCTACGGCTCATCCTCCGCGCTAACAAAGAACGCAACAAGCGCCCACTGCAAACCGAGATTGACGTAGAGTTAGACGTGTTACGCACATTCATCCGGCTAGCGGCTGACGCAGAAAACGCTTATCTCCCTCTCCGCAAATATGAGATATGGAGCAAACAACTAAGCGAGCTCGGCAGAATGCTTGGAGGGTGGATTAAAGCAACACAGTAACAGATTTGGGGATAGGCCGTATAATTGCGACGGCCGTGCGCTTCGCGTATCGCGGCGGTGATTGGAACAACGGTTCCACTGCTGGCGTGTTCGCCTGTAACAGCAACAACGCCCGCTCCAACGTCAGCGCGAACATCGGCTTCCGCTCCGCTCTGCCTCCGCACGTCAGAAGCCTATCACCTACTAGGTGCTGGGACGGTACAGGGGGACAAAGGGGTCTGTCTCCATGCCCTAACAAGGCAAAAGATTATATTTCCGAGGAGGCGGCCGGTAGGCAACGAGAACCGTCACACTCGGCGTTAAAAGAAAGGAAGTGGCGGTTGAGGACGCTACGCAGCATTTACCCTAAAATTTACGACTTCGATAACCTATATGCGGCCTATCTAGAAGCCAGGAAGGGCAAGCGGTATCGTAACGAAGTGCTGCAGTTCACCGCGCAACTGGAGGAGAACTTAATCCAGCTGCAAAATGAGCTCATCTACAAGACTTATCACGTAGGCAGGTACCGTGAGTTCTATGTCCGTGAGCCAAAGAAAAGGCTTATCATGTCTCTACGGTTCCGCGATCGAGTAGTCCAATGGGCGATCTACCGCCAACTTAACCCGTGGTTCGACCGTCAGTTCATCTACGATAGCTACGGCTGTCGCATCGGCAAAGGGGCGCACCGAGCCGCCGACAGGCTTCAGTATTGGATGCGCCTAGTCAGACGGAAAAAACGGCAGTATTACTACCTCAAACTGGACATTTCGAAATACTTCTACCGGGTCGACCACGAGGTCTTGATGCGCATCTTGCGAAAGCGTATCCACGATCAAGACTTACTTGAGTTGCTTGGCCGCCTTATCACCTGTGAGCATGCGGCGTTCGGGCTGCCGGCGTTCACCAACCCGGAAGACTGCCCTGAGGAGGCGCGCCTGCACGACAAAGGAATGCCGATAGGGAACCTTACTAGCCAGATGTTCGCTAACATCTACCTTCACGATCTCGACCACTACGCGAAGCAAGAACTGCGGCTCCGACATTACATCCGCTACATGGACGACGTCATTATTTTGCATCACGATAAGCGTTATCTGCATGAAGCAAAAAACTTGGTAGAGGCTTTTCTGTGGGAGGAGCTGCGACTAAACCTTAATACCAAGACAACGATTAGGCCGATTAACCAAGGCGTTGAGTTTGTGGGCTTCCGCATCTACTCAACCCATCGCAAGCTCAAAAAGGCAAGCGTTAAGAAAATGAAGGCGAGACTGGAGTACGTCCGCGCCGCCTTCGCGCGGGAAGAGATTGCACTCGAGACGTTTAACGCGACAACGGCTTCGTACGCAGGACTGCTTAAGCACTTTAGCAGTTTCGGCCTCAGGACGAAGCTAGGACTGTAGAAGGAGGTGCCCCATGAGCTCAAGCGCGGCTCCCACTAAGCGAGTAGAATTTTCTAAGCTCATCATGGCCTCCGTCATGGCCACGTACTTCTGCGGCGTCATCATCGGCGCCGCAGTAGTCATCCACGCACCTGAGCAGCTAGGCGCGTACCTAAGCTACCTCGGAGCCGCTACGACGGTAGCTATCGGCTTTTATGCATGGAAGGCAAAGGCCGAAAACGTCATCAAACTAAGCCAAGATACCGATACAAAGGAGGAAATCACGTGAGTATAATCATTGATCCCGGCCACGGCCCCGGCAGTGTCAACCGTGGGCCCGCAGGTTACTTCGAGCACGTCGGCATGTGGAAGCTGTCTAATTTCCTGCTAGCCCGACTGACGCAAGCGGGCGTCGCGGCGCGCCTGACCCGTACAGAGCAGGGCAACCCCAGCCTAGCAGCTCGCGGAGCGCTGGCACGCGGGGCTACAGTCTTCGTATCTCAGCACAGCAACGGCTTCAACGGCCAAGTCCGCGGATGCGAAGTCTTTCACTCAGTCCGCCGCCCGAACGACCGGGCAATCGCCGCGCAGATTGCCGCAGTGTCTGCGGCGCTGATGGGCAACCCCAACCGTGGCGCGAAGGTGCGCGAGTCGGCCACCGCACGCGGGCAAGACCACTTTGGCGTTATACGTGCAGCTGTCGCGGCTGGAGCTAAGCACGTCTTCCTCTGCGAGACAGGATTTCACGACAACGTAGAGGACGAACGCTGGCTGCTGGTGGATGCCAATCTGGCGAGGATCGCCGACGCACAGGCTAGGATACTTATCGAGCTATTGAAGTAGGGGTGATAAGTTTGGACAGTGTAGAACGGCGACTAACCGAAATAGAAAGCTGGCAGAAAGCGGTAGACAATCGGCTGGCTGAGGGGGCGAAGACTATCCACGGGCACAAGATTACGCTGGAGAATGTGACGGCGTATCAGGGCAAACAGAACGGAAGCTTACAGCGACTAGAAGACCGCTTTAACTCGTTTTACAACCTACTCATGGTTGCCCTGCTTGGGATGGCAGCTAACCTAATAATCTCCCTGGTTAGGAGGTGACAACATGACTGACATCACCGAAATTGTTGTTTTAGCAGTATCTCTGGCCGTGGCGCTGGCTACGGCTTTTGTGTTCCCGCAGCTCCGCGCGCGGCTTAACGCAGAGCAGTTTGCGCAGCTCAAGCTCTGGGTGCGCATCGCCGTGCAGGCAGCCGAGATGCTTTACATCGGCATCGGCCGCGGGGCGGAGAAGAAGGAGCATGTGGTAAAGTTCCTGCATGAGCGCGGCCTCACGGTCGACATGGACGAGATAGACGCGCTGATTGAGTCCGCAGTTTATGAGCTTAAGAAGCCCTAAGCAAAGAGCCTCCCACTGAAGGGAGGCTCTGTTTTCATGTGCGGATAAGCATGGTGCCGAGAGTGGGACTTGAACCCACACGTTCAGAGAACGCTTGATTTTGAGTCAAGTGCGTCTGCCATTCCGCCATCTCGGCATGAGTGAAGCCACAAGTAGTATAGCATCGACTGCCTGCATAAGCAACAGGTGGGCGAGCGCGGGCTCGGCCACCTGTTGGCTAAATGCAGAAAGATGTGCGACTAGATGTTCTTTAGGACAATCGCCGTGCCCATGCCGCCGCCGATGCAGAGCGAGGCTAAGCCGAGCTTCGAGCCGCGTTTCTTCATTTCGTGCGCTAGGGTAGTGATAATCCGCGCGCCGGATGCTCCGACGGGGTGACCTAAAGCAATGGCGCCGCCGTTGACGTTGCACTTTGCGAGGATAGATTCCTCACTTACGCCGTGCTCTTCGCTCAGTTCTTTCACCACGCCGAGCGACTGTGCGGCAAATGCTTCGTTAAGCTCGAGCAGATCCATGTCCGCCAACTTGACGCCTGCATGCTTTAGTGCCGCCGAAACAGCGGGAACCGGGCCCAGACCCATTACCAAAGGCTCGACGCCGCCTTGACCGATGCCAATAATCTCGGCTAGCGGGGTAAGCCCGTATTTGGCGACTGCCTGCTCGGAAGCTACGACCGTGAAGGCTGCGCCGTCGTTTATCCCAGATGCGTTGCCCGCAGTGACGGTACCGTCTTTCTTAAAGGCAGCCCGCAATCCAGCAAACTTGTCGGCAGCCGCAGCACGGTTTGGATACTCGTCTTGCGACACGACAACGGTGCCTTTGCGATCCTTAATCTCCACCGGCGTAATCTCGTCCTTAAAGCGCCCGGCATCTACAGCGGCAATGGCCTTCTTCTGCGAGTTAAAGGCGAAGTCGTCCTGTGCTTGCCTAGGGATGCCGTGCTTCTCAGCGATGTTCTCGGCGGTAATGCCCATATGGACGTTGTTGTAGGCATCTGTCAAGGCGTCGTGAATCATGTGGTCGAGCGCCTGTACGTGACCCATTCTGAAGCCTGAGCGCGCGTTAGGCAAAATGTAGGGGGTCATCGACATGTTCTCCGTGCCGCCGGCAATGACGACGTGGTGCAGTCCGGCCTTGATATTGGCGTAAGCGTTAAACAGCGCCTTCATGCCTGACCCGCAGACCATGTTTAGGCTGTAAGCGGGGACTCCAATGGGAACCCCAGCCTTAATCGATACTTGACGTGCCAGACCTTGCCCGAGTCCGGCAGGGAGTATGTTGCCGACAATTACTTCGTCGACATCGGCTGCGGGAATGCCGGTCGTCTGCAGCAAGTCCTTTACTACTGCGGCACCTAGCTCAGCCGGATGCACGGCAGCCAAGGCACCGTTAAAGGACCCGATGGCAGTGCGCTTTGCGGCTACTAAGTAGACCTTAGCCATTACTCTTCCTCCTCTTAGCTTAAACTACAGCACTAGGCCGCCATCAACCGAGAGAACCGCACCGGTAACAAAGCGCGCCTCATCCGAGGCCAGATACACGTAAGCCGCGGCAATGTCATCGGGGTAGCCAAGGGTCTTGAGCGGGGACTTATCCTTCATCATCTCAAGCACCTTTTCCGGCATTTTATCTGTCATAGGTGTCAGGATAAACCCTGGCGCTACTGCGTTAACCCTAATACCCTTGCGGCCGAGTTCCTTGGCCCAGCTCTTAGTGATACCGATAACGCCCCACTTGGTGGCCGCATAGTTAGTTTGACCGAAGTTGCCGTAGATGCCTACAACCGACGAAGCGTTAAGGATTACCCCGCCGCCCTGTTCGGTCATTACTTTGGCTACGGCTTGGCCGCAGTGGAAGACACCCTTTAAGTTGACGTCAATAACTCTATCCCATTCTGCCTCGGTCATCTTGGCGAGCGTGTTGTCGGCGGTGATGCCGGCGTTGTTAACAAGGATGTCGATACGGCCGAACTGGGTTTGCGTGGTCTGCACCAAAGCGTCCACCATGGCGCGGTCGGTAACGTTGACGAGGCAACCGATAGCCTGCCCGCCGCCTTGCGTGATTTCAGCTACAGTGCGGTCGATATCCCCTTGGTTCATGTCGGCAACTACAACTTTGGCGCCTTCGCGGGCAAAGGCTTTAGCCGTAGCTTCGCCGATGCCGCGTCCTCCGCCGGTGACGATTGCGACTTTGTCCTTGAGTCTCATAAACAAACCTCCCTTGATTTTACTCAGAGCGAGAGGCAGAAAGGAGTAGCCTCCTTTCTGCCGTCACTCGCGTTCTGCGGGGTGGAAACTCGGTCCGACTTAGACTAACCCCATGCTGGCAAGAACGATGGCTACAATGGTGGCCAGGACGGGCATGACCAGCGACACGATAAAGATGTCGATGTAGGAGTCTTGATGGGTTAAGCCTGTAACTGCGAGCAGTGTAAGCACGGCACCGTTATGCGGCAGGGTGTCCAAACCGCCGGAAGAGAGCGAGGCGATTCTGTGTAGGGCTTCGGGATTAAGTCCGGTTGCCTCCGCTAAGGCCAAATATTCTGCGCCAAGCGCCCGTAGCGCAATACCCAGACCACCCGAGGCAGACCCGGTTGCGCCGGCAAGCGCGTTAACTGCCAATGATAGCGAAATTAGCGGATTGCCGCCAAGGTCCATGAGGGCATCGGTCAAGGTCTTAAAAGCGGGTACCGCGCGCACTACCATGCCGAAGCCGACGGCGGCACTGGTGTTGATAATCGCTATAAGCGAAGCGTTGGCACCTGCGTTAATCGTGGCGACTAGTTTCTTTAGGATGCCCGGGTTAAGGGCGATAGCTACAACAATACCGGAAAGCAGAGCAAGAATGGGGGGAAACTTGAGGAAGGGCAGATTTAGCGTGGCCGGTACTACGATAATGGGAACGAAAGAGAGAAGAGTATTGGGTAGTTTCGAGGCGTCGACGCTCTTTGGTGCGCCTTTGCCTTCGGTAAAGACTTCGCCTGCCGCCGTGAGGCGCTTTTCTTTCCAGATCATGTATAGGTAGCCGCCTACCATGAGCACAATACCGGCGGCAATACCCATAATGGGGGCAGCGGTGGCTGGAGTCTTAAAGAATTCCATTGGGATAAGGTTCTGAATCTGCGGTGTGCCCGGCAGGGCAGTCATGGTGAAAGTAAATGAGCCAAGCGCGATACAACCTGGAATAAGCTTACGGGAAATATTTGCTTCTCTAAAGAGAGCGAGGGCGAGGGGATACATAGCGAACACAACAACGAACAGGCTGACGCCACCGTAAGTCAGAATAGCACAGCCGACGACTACTGCCAGGATAGCGCGCTGCTTGCCAAGGATTTGCACAAACCAATGGGCAACTGCCTGCGCCATCCCGGTCTCTTCCATGATTTTACCAAAGATTGCGCCTAACATAAAGATGGGGAACCAAGAGCGTGTGAAGCCAACAAACCCGTCCATGTACGTCGTCGTATACGTGGGGAGTAAGGGCAGACCGCCAAAGACAGCGACGACGAGTGCGCAGATTGGGGCAATCCAGATGATGGACATGCCTTTGTACGCTAAGAACATAAGGAGCCCCAAACCAAGAATTAGACCTAACATTAATTTCCCCTCCTTGTCTATATCGCATCCTTGAGCCGAGCGCTTAGCCCGGCCCAAGGTCTGCTACCGAAAGATTAGCCGATTAGACTAAGTTTAGCCCCATAGGTGGTTCCACGAAAATCCTCTGGTCCATTAGCTTAAGCTCTGGGCTGATAATCGGCTTAAAGGCCATGAGGTCTAGAATGTCCTTTTGCAGGTCAACGCCGGGCGCGATTTCTGTGAGGACTAAGCCTTGCGCTTGCAGCTCAAAGACTGCCCTCTCCGTGACATAAACAACTCTGCGCTTGTTTTCGCGCGCGTAATCGCCGCTAAAGGTTACATGCTCGACCTCGTCGATAAACTTGACGTGCGGCCCTTCCTGCACGATTTTCAGTTGTGCGTCTTCAACCTTTACCTGGAGGTCGCCTGCCGTAAAGGTGCCGCAGAAAACGACCTTCTTAGCGTTCTGTGTGATGTTGACGAACCCACCGGCGCCCGCGACGCGCACGCCGAACTTGCTGACGTTAACGTTGCCGGCGATGTCACATTGCGCTAAGCCAAGAAACGCCACATCGAGACCGCCGCCGTCGTAGAAGTCAAATTGGTAGGCTTGGTCGATAATTGCATCGGGGTTAGTGGAGCAGCCAAAGCTTAAGCCGCCTGCCGGGACTCCGCCGATGGGGCCTGACTCAATGGTTAGGCGCAGATGCCCGCCAATACCTTCTTCGTTAGCGACCAGCGCGACACCTTCCGGCATGCCGATACCTAAGTTCGTGATGGCCTGCGGTACAAGTTCCATGGCGGCGCGGCGGGCAATAACTTTTCGCTCATCTAACGGGAGCTTCTTTAGCGACTGCACGGGAACCTTAGCGTCACCGCAGTAAGCCGGGTTAAAGTGCTCGGCAAAGGTCTGCATATGGTTTTCGGGTGCCGCTACGACCACGGCATCAACGAGAATGCCGGGGATTTTCACGAGACGCGGGTCAAGCGTCCCCTTGGCGACAACGCGCTCTACCTGCACGATAACAAAGCCACCGGAGTTGCGCACGGCTTGCGCAATGGAGAGGGCCTCGAGTGTCACGGCCTCTTTGTGCATGGTGGTATTGCCGTCCTCATCGGCAAACGTGCCGCGGATGAGCGCGACGTCTACCGGGAAGGTTTTGTAGAACAAGTACTCCTTGCCATGCACGTGCATCAGCTCGACTACATCTTCGGTGGTGATGGAGTTTAGTTTGCCGCCTTGGCGACGCGGGTCTACGAATGTTTTTAGCCCCACATGTGTGAGGGTGCCGGGTTTGCCTGCAGCTATATCGCGGAAAAGATGACAGATAACTCCTTGAGGTAAGTTGTAGGCCTTAATCTTGTTGGCAACCGCCATGCGACCGAGCTTTGGTGCTAATCCCCAGTGGCCACCGATGACCTTGGCCACCAATCCCTCGTGGGCTAGATGGTTCATGCCCTTCTCTTTGCCGTCACCTTGCCCCGCCGCGTACACCAGCGTAATGTCGGTGGGGTGCCCTTCCGCCAAGAAGCGCTTTTCGATGGCGGATGTTAGTTCCTCGGGGTGGCAGTTGCCCACGAAGCCGCCGCAAGCGATGGTGGCGTTATCTTTAATGTGGGCCACCGCTTGCGCAGCGGACATAACTTTAGACCGCATAAATCGTCCTCCTTCTTCTCTTCCTTCACCTTGAGTCTAAGCGGCAGGACAAAGTTCGACAAGCAGGAAATTATGCGAATTTTGCTGTAATACGGCTTAGTTTGACGTCAAAAAACTGTACGGAAAGTCGACAGGGAGCACCGTCCTGGTGCTCCCTGTGTGTTCTTCTGCCCGACACAAGGCCGTAATATGTTTGGGTTCCCGTACAGGCGCTATTCTCCCTCGTCTTTGCGTTCCAGTAAATTGTGTTTTTGCATCTTCTCATAGAGGGAAGTGCGGCCGATGCCGAGCAACTTAGCTGCAGCTGCCTTGTTGTTTTCCGTCAGTCGTAGGCTGTCTAGGATGGCCTGCCGCTCTGCCGCGAGCATTACTTCTTCAAGTGGTTTAATGTGCTCCACATGTCGCCCTTCGGTGATTTTCTCTGATAGGTGCCGCGGCTGAATCACCCATTCCTTGTCGAGCTGACCAATCGCGCGCTCTAACTCGTTCTCAAGCTCGCGCACATTACCCGGCCAGGAGTAACGGTGCAGGAGGCTCATGGCTTTCTCGCTCACGCCTTCGATGTACCGGCCATACTTCTGGATGTACCTGTCCAAGATATGCTCGATGAGGTCGGCTAGGTCCTCCTTGCGCTCCCTTAGCGGCGGAATTACGAGGCTCCAGGCAGAGATGCGGTAGTATAAATCGCGACGCAAAAACCCAAGGCGCACGCGTTCCTCTAGGTCTTGATTAGAGGAGACGATAATGCGGACGTCAACACGTTTAGGCGTCTG
>Ga0208243_1000250_pt1 | contig 36826 bp, 30 predicted proteins | sample Subbio2Aug_QV12A_FD_184826 | JGI IMG/M metagenome (GOLD analysis project Ga0208243, IMG submission 184826) | Serpentinite rock and fluid subsurface biosphere microbial communities from McLaughlin Reserve, California, USA - CR12Aug_QV12A (SPAdes) | ecosystem: Environmental > Terrestrial > Deep... | reverse complement strand
TCAATCTCTTGAGAAGTGCTGTCAATTCAATATGTCAATGAGCTTGTTTATATTTCATCACCCTAACTTACAAAACCTCGTTTTTCTAGTAACTCCGTTTGACTGTCAAAGCGGGTGCAAATGTAGAAACTTATTTTCTTTCTCCAAATTATTTTGAAGCTTTTTTTTAAATATTTTCTAAGAACTTCATTTGCAATATCCTAAACTTTTTTCGCTCGCAAAATCCAATTTTCATTGCGTTTAGGGAGGGCAAAGATACTTACTTTTTAAATCAGAAAACAAATTTTTTGAATAGATTTTTGAAAGAAAATAATAACCCACCTATTCAACAAGCATTTACAACTTAAAAATTTACCCAATTATCATAAAAGGACAATTTAGCATGTGTTTTAAAAAGCATAATTGCTATATATTTGCACGCAAATTTAATGAATCATGATTGAGTTAATTTTTCCTGATGGAAATAAAAGAAGTTACGAAAAAGGAATTACAGCTATTGATGTAGCGAAAAGCATTAGTGAAGGCTTGGCAAGAAATGTATTGTCTGCTTCATTTAATAATAACACGATTGAAACTGTAACAGAAATTCACGAAAGCGGAACCATTCAATTTTTTACATGGAATGATATAGAAGGTAAAAAAGCATTTTGGCATTCTACTTCGCATGTTACGGCACAAGCTATTCAAGAGTTGTACCCAGGAGTAAAATTAACAATAGGTCCTGCTATTGATAATGGCTTTTACTATGATATAGATTTTAATGGTCAAAGTATTACAGATAAAGACTTTGAAAAAATAGAAAAAAGAGTTTTAGAAATTGCTAAAGAGAACCATCTTTTTAAAATGAGAAGTGCTACAAAAGTAGATGCTTTGGCATTTTATCAATCAGAAAACAATCCTTATAAAGTAGAACTGATTGAAAACTTGGAAGATGGCACCATTACTTTTTGCGACCATTCCACCTTTACCGACTTGTGCCGAGGTGGTCATATTCCAAATACTGGACTAATTAAAGCGGTTAAAATTTTAAATATTGCAGGAGCTTATTGGAGAGGTGATGAAAAAAACAAACAATTAACTCGGGTGTATGGGATATCATTCCCAAAACAAAAAGATTTAACCGACTATTTACATCTTTTAGAAGAAGCCAAAAAGAGGGACCACAGAAAACTAGGCAAGGAATTAGAGTTATTTACTTTTTCAGCAAAAGTTGGACAAGGTTTGCCTTTATGGCTGCCAAAAGGTGCTGCTTTGCGCGAGAGATTAGAAAACTTTTTGAAAAAAGCCCAGAAGAAAGCTGGATACGAACAAGTAGTAACACCACATATTGGGCAAAAAGAATTATATGTTTGTTCAGGTCACTATGCAAAATATGGAGCGGATAGCTTTCAACCAATTCATACTCCTGCAGAAGGGGAAGAATTCTTATTAAAACCCATGAATTGTCCGCACCACTGTGAAATTTACAACAGCAGACCTTGGAGTTATAAGGATTTACCTAAAAGATATGCTGAATTTGGTACAGTTTACAGATATGAGCAAAGTGGAGAATTACACGGACTTACCAGAGTAAGAGGATTTACCCAAGACGATGCACATATTTTTTGTACACCTGACCAATTAGATAGTGAATTTAAAAAGGTAATTGATTTAGTGCTTCACGTGTTTGGTTCCTTAGGATTTGAGAATTTTACAGCACAAATTTCTTTAAGAGACAAAGAAAAAGTAGAAAAGTATATAGGTTCTGAGGAAAATTGGGTAAAAGCTGAAAATGCCATTATTAATGCAGCGAAAGATAAAGGCTTAAATACTGTGATAGAATATGGAGAGGCAGCATTTTATGGCCCTAAGTTAGACTTTATGGTAAAAGATGCCTTGGGAAGATCGTGGCAATTAGGAACCATTCAGGTAGATTACAACTTGCCTGAAAGATTTGAACTTACCTACAAAGGTAGTGATAATGAATTGCACAGACCCGTGATGATTCACCGTGCTCCTTTTGGATCTATGGAAAGATTTATTGCAATTTTGTTAGAACATACCGCAGGAAATTTCCCACTTTGGTTGATGCCAGAACAAGTTATCATTTTGAGTTTGAGTGAAAAATATGAAAATTATGCTCAAAAAGTTTTAAAATTGTTAGAAAATCACGAAATTCGCGGCCTTGTAGATAATAGAAACGAAACGATTGGTAAAAAAATTCGCGAAGCAGAATTAAAAAAGATACCTTTTATGTTGATTGTAGGGGAAGAAGAAGAGAAAAACCAAACAGTTTCGATTCGATTTAAAAACAGAGAAAACAAAGAACAAACCTCTTTATCTATTGAAGCATTTATTGCTTTGGTGCAAGAAGAAGTTCAAAAAACAGAAAAAGAATTTATTGTTTAACCAAAACTTTTAAGTCATAGCAATTAGAAACAACCACAGGAATGCTCCCAGAGAGCCAAAAAAAGATGCTCACAGAACCAACCAAGGAATTAGAACTCCTGAAGTTCGATTGGTAGGTGATAATGTAGAACCTGGGATTTATAAAATTACCGAAGCTTTGAGATTAGCTCAAGAGTTGGAGGTAGATTTGGTGGAAATTTCTCCAAATGCGGAGCCACCTGTTTGCAAATTGATGGATTATGGCAAGTTTTTGTATCAACAAAAAAAGAGAGAAAAAGAACTTAAAGCCAAATCAAGTCAGATTGTAGTTAAAGAAATTCGTTTCGGTCCTCAAACAGATGAACACGATTACGAGTTTAAAAAGAAAAATGCGGTTAAGTTTTTAAGCGAAGGTGCTAAGTTAAAAGCATTTGTATTTTTTAAAGGTCGTTCGATTATCTACAAAGAGCAAGGACAAATTTTGTTGTTAAGATTAGCACAAGATTTAGAGGAGTACGGAAAAGTAGAATCGATGCCAGTGTTGGAAGGGAAGCGTATGATTATGTTTATCGCTCCTAAAAAGAAAAAGTAAGTTGAAGTTGAATATCTATAAAATTGGTAAATTATGCCTAAAATGAAAACCAAATCCAGTGCAAAGAAACGATTCAAAGTAACCGGTTCTGGATTAATCAAAAGAAAGCACGCTTACAAAAGCCACATCTTAACTAAGAAATCTAAGAAAAGAAAGTTGGCTTTAACTCACGCTACTTTAGTTCATCCATCGGATGAAAAAAGCGTAAAAGAGCAATTGAGAATTATCTAATTTAAATTTAATTCTCCGGTTAAAACAATTCATAACCCTGTAATAGAGCAAGTAAGTACTTTGAAACAATAAGTCGCCTACTACAAAAAAAATTAAAAATTATGCCAAGATCAGTAAACTCTGTAGCTAAAAGAGCTAGAAGAAAAAAATTAATGAAACAAGCCAAAGGTTTCTTTGGCAGACGTAAAAACGTTTGGACGGTAGCTAAAAACGCTGTTGAAAAAGCAATGCAATACGCTTACCGTGATAGAAAGCAGAAAAAGAGAAACTTCCGTTCCTTATGGATCATGCGTATCAACGCAGGTGCAAGATTGGAAGGAATGTCGTATTCACAATTTATGGGCAAAGTAAAAGCAAATGGAATCGAATTGAACAGAAAAGTTCTTGCAGATTTAGCTATGAATCATCCAGAAGCTTTTAAAGCAATTGTGAGTCAAGTAAAAAAATAAACGTTTGTACAACTAAGATATTCAACTAAAACAAAAAACTCCCGAAATTCGGGAGTTTTTTATTGACTTAACTTAAAAGCTTAAGGAACTTTTGCCGTAACAGTACCTCCTTTTACACTTGAAAAAATAACCGTAGAACCTGAAGGATTCCCAGAAACTATCCATCTCACTTTTTCATGATCCATCCCTCCTACCTTACTAATTTCAATTTTTTCAGGATGGTATTTTTGTTCAGTAAACAAATTCAAATCTTCGTTTTGCACAGTCATCCCAGCTATTACTTTTGCACCTGACAAAATAAAATGATTTGGTCGCTCAATTTTGTTTTTTACATCAAAACTTGAGTGGGTAGGTATTACTCTTTGGTTCATTACAGTAGCAGTAACTATATACAAATTACCTTCTAACTTGGTAGTTTTTACATCAACTATTTCTAATTTAGGAGTTTGATAAGCATGGTAAATAGTAAAAGCCATGTTTCGATGTGCATCTTCTTGCAACATAAAGCCTGGGTGGTTTCGAATATAGTTCTTTTTAGGACCTCCAATTTCGATATCCCCAAATTGTGGGTGCTTAAATGGTTTCCATTCTACGTAAGCATCCCCAAACAACAAATATCTGTCAAACTGATTAAATTCGTCATTTTCCCATCTGGACCAACCTTGACTTTTTTGATTGAATAATTTATAAGAAGTCATCAACTCATTACTAAAGGTAAAAATACCTCTTGTTAAAGCCAAAAAGTCAATTTCACCACCATAAACAGTGTATAAATCTTTGTACAACACAAAATAATCATACCCCGGAATAATTTTTTCTCCCAATTTTCCAATCACATCATAGGCTTCTTTATCTGACCTGTCTATTAAAGCATCATCTTCTGCAGCACCTGGAGCTCTTAAAAACATCCCTCCGTAGTTGTGGTAACTTTGTGCTCCTGCAATATTTGGATGCTTCACTATAAAGTCTTTTACAGCTCTGGTTTCGGGTAAAGTTCCAGGATAAAATAATGCTCCGTTTTGCACATAATTTGGTTGCCAATTCCATGCCCAGTCTCTATTTGGGTCATAAGTTCCTTCCATATCTTCGTTTACCAATCCATCTCCATCATTATCTATTCCTTCATACCCTAACATTTCATATTCCCCTTGTTCGTCTCCTCTTACTTGATACATTCTGGTTGGAAATTTTGGATCTTGTTTGAATCTACCCGTTTTAGATTTTCTTCGCATCATCACTATATTTCCATCGCCATCTAAATCGTCTAATTTGTCCTCATTTACCAAGCCGTCTCCATCATTATCAAACGGACGTTGCCCGGTTCTGGATGAATTTGGATTATTGGCTTCATACAAAAACTTTTCTCTAGAATCCGGACTTATGGTTGGTAAAATGTAAAATATTTTATCTTTTAACAACTGGTTGATGAATTTGATGGTATAAAAATTTTCAGCCAAATACCAAGCGGTGTACATTGGAATTTCAACTCCTTGAAGTTCGTTGGCATGGATGCCACCATCAATATAAAAACCAGGTTTTTCATTGGGCTTTCCGGTTTTGTAATCGGTAATCTTTAAAGCCCAAATATCTCTACCTTCGAATGATTTTCCGATTGACTCTACTTGCACTAATTCTGGATAAGCTTTGGCCAAATCTTTACAAAATTGAGTGATTTGCTTATAATCGTGGTACCTATCCCACGACATTTTTACTTTTGGATTAGAAGGTGAGCCAATGGCTCTCATTCCGGTTAAATCTTCGGGAGCAATTTGAGCAAACCCAATCCCGAATGATAAAATTAAAAAGTAGGTATATAATTTTTTCATGATGTCTTATTTTAAATCAAGGGTAATATTAGAAACTCCAGTAGTTGCACAGCCAGACTGAATGGTTATTTTGCCACTTCCTTGTACTAACCAAGTTAACTCAAAAGATTCGTTTGGTTGCAAAGAAGCATGTAAATCGATTTTTTTACCAGCAATTCTTTTTTGATTTCCTTGCAAAACCAATTCAGTTTTTACTTTAGAGGTAAATCTAACCTTATCTCCTAATTCTGCATAAGATGGCAATAAGCCTTTGTTGGTAATGGTTACAGTAATTCTAAATAAATTATTGTCTAACTTATCTACCTTTTGATTTGTAATTAACGTGGTTGGTAGCCATTCAAAATATTTTAAAAAGAATACCGAAGATTCTTCTATCGATTTTTCTAAATAAGAAAATGGAGGATTCCACATGGCATATGGAGCAATGCCTCCCACTTCTACTTTTTGACCTGGAAAGTCAGGGTGATTAACAGCAGTCCAATTAATAAATTGGTTGGTTAATTTTTCTTGATCCAACCATTTTAAAAAGATTTTTTCAGCAGATTCTGTTTTCTTTTCCATTTTAGCATCTTTCCCTTTGGTGGTATCTTTTGCAATATTAGGATACCAACCCGGATGTGCAAAGCTAAATTTACCAGAGTGATAGTACATGGTTGCCGAAAAACTTCCTTTAGGGATGGCTAATTTAGTGGTTTCTTTTGTTTTATAGGATTCGTTAAAACCTTTGGAAACTTGTTCTTGCACTTTCACATCTTTTTCTAACCAACTTCTCACAATTCGTTGGGTTGCAGTTTTGGCATCGTACTTATATGCCTCAGATAGATTATTTTGTAAAGCAAAGTGAAAAACCGAATGAATGTTGGGTTTTGACATTACAAAATCCATGATGGCTCTTGTTTCTGGTTCGGAAACAGCATAAATTCCAGAACCTTTTTCAAAAACCGGATAATCAAAAGCAAAGTTTTTATCGATAATTACTCCATCTGAAGCATCTTCATTAAAGATTCCGTTTTTATTGTTATCTATTCCTTCAGTGAATAATTTATGAGTCCCAACTTGATTTTTAGAAGCATCTGCAAGCACCATCAATCTGGCATCTTCAGCATCTATCATGTAATTTCCTGAGGCATCTTCCACACGCATTAAGGTAATCATACCATCTTTATTTAAATCTTCCAATGGATCATCGCCTATTATGCCATTTCTGTTGTCATCAGAAGCAAAATCATTACCTCGCTTTTCCTGTTTTAATTTCTGAAAATAGGCAACATATGCATCTGGATTTCCAACCAATAAAAAGTAAGCGGTTTTGTTGGCTATTAAAGTTTTAAAATTTGGTGATTGTACCAATTTTTGCATCCATAAAAAATTGGATTGTACTCCAGCTGGATGGTTGCCATCTAATCCGGAAACAAATAAAATTGCTGGTTGGTTGTCAGCCCCAAATCGGGCAACCCAAAGATCTCTTCCTCCTCTGCTTTTTCCAATACTTGTTAAGCTACCTTGGTTTGCTTTGGTTAAGTTTTGTAAGTTTTGTTGGACTTGTTCCAGTGTTAAATAATTCTTGGTGTCTTGTCCATTTGAATAAAAGACAATCAAAAAAAACGACACCAAAAACACATAAAAGTTTTTTAGGTTCATAAGAATTTGTTTTGTTAGAATGCCCTAAAGTATAAAATCAACGAAATATAATCGTTAAAAAAATACCAATAATGAATTTCTACTCACTTGATAAGTAATTCATACCTTTGTTTGAATATAAAATAAAAAATATGCGAATTTGCATTATTAATGGTCCTAACTTGAATTTATTAGGCAAAAGAGAGCCTGAAGTTTATGGCGTTACATCATTTGAAGCATATCTTTCACAACTTCAAAATAAATATCCCGATATTACTATCGATTATTATCAAGATAATGTAGAAGGAGAAATTATCAATTTGTTGCATCGTGCAAATGAAAATTATGACGGTATATTGTTAAATGCCGGAGCTTATACGCATACTTCTGTAGGAATTGGAGATGCTGTAAAAGCAATACAAACTCCAGTTGTTGAAGTTCACATAAGCAATACTTTTTCTCGTGAAACTTTCCGACACCAATCTTTTATTTCTGCAAATGCCAAAGGAGTGATTATTGGTTTTGGTCTATTGAGTTACGAACTAGCTTTACAATCCTTTCTCAATTAAATTATTTTGAAAAGTACATTTCTACCCTTACTAATTTGTTTTTTAGGTTTACAAGTTCATGCCCAATTAAAAGGATTGGTGCAAGACCAAAAACAAAATAAAATCTCTTTTGTCAACATTTATGTAGAGGGTACTTATATTGGTACAACTACCAATGATAAAGGTGCTTTTGAATTGCCTTTAAAAGAAGTAAAAGAAAATTTTGTGGTAATTTTTCAATGTTTGGGATTTAAAACACAAAAACACCATTTACAAAAAAGCAATTTACCAAAACAATGGGTGGTGACTTTGGTAGAAGAAGATGTTAGTTTACCAGAGGTAGTAGTTAGCTCAAAAGACAACCCTGCCAATGGAATCATTAAAAAAGCCATTTCATTAAAAGAAAAGAACAAAGAAAAAACCGCAAGATTTACTGCTGATTTTTATTCCAAAGGGATATTCAAGCTAAAAAACGTTCCTAAAAAAATTCTCGGGCAAGAAATTGGAGATTTTGGTGGATCATTGGATTCTACTGGTTCTGGAATAATATATTTATCGGAAACTTTTTCTAAAATTAAATTTGAAAAACCTGACAATTTAAGCGAAACTATCTTGGCAAGTAAAGTAAGTGGAAGAGATAATGGATATAGTTTTAATACTGCAAGAAGCACTCGCTTTGACTTTTATGACAATACTTTAGATTTTAGTTTACCAATTATTTCGCCTATTGCAAATCAAGCTTTTCAATATTACAATTTTAAATTAGAAGGAACTTTTTTTACGGCTGACAATCAGTTAGTAAATAAAATTAAAGTAATTCCGAAAAGAGACCCTGAACCTGTTTTTGAAGGGTATATTTATATTTTAGAGGATAGTTGGGCTATTTATGCGGTGGATTTGCATTTAAAAGGATATAGAGGAAATAATGAGTTTTTGGAAAATCTAAACATTCAACAAAGTTTTTCTTATAATGCAGAAGAAAATATTTGGGCCAAAAACATCCAAACCTTGGATATTGTTGCCGGAGCTTTCGGCATCAAATTTCAAGGAAAATTTCAGCATGTATTTACCAACTATGTGTTTGTGCCAGCCTTTGAAAAAAAGACATTTACCAATCAACTAGTTCGGTTTGAAAAAGAATCGAACAAAAAAGACTTAACCTTTTGGAACAATGAAAGACCAGTACCATTAACGGAAGAAGAAAACAACGATTATGTAATAAAAGACAGTATTCAAAAAGTTAGAACGTCAAAAACGTATATGGATTCCACTGATGCTATTAAAAATAAATTTAAATGGAACAAAATAATTTCCGGTTATACCTATCGCAATAGTTTTGAAGAAAAAAGATTTGGTTACAGAGGAATCAATAAACTTGCACAATTTAATACAGTACAAGGATGGAATATAGAAACCGGTTTTTATTATTTTAAAGAAAATGACGAGAAAAACACTTTTAAAACATTTGGTTTAAATATTCAATATGGATTTGCAGATGAAACTTGGAGACCTGTTTTGTATTATCGTGAACGTTTTAATAATATAAATAGGGCTACTATTTATGCAAGTATTGGAAACACAGTACAGCAGTTTAATAGTAAAAATCCTATTAAACCAATCATTAATAGCATCATGACATTGTTTTTGAAAAACAATTTTATGAAATTATATGAAAAGAATTTTGTGCAAGTTGGCTACCAACAAGAATTGGTTAATGGGATATACTTTTACGGAACTATGGAATATGCCCACCGAAAGCCATTGTTTAACCGAACCAATTATAGTTGGAGTACAAGAAATAAAGAATACACTTCCAATAACCCACTAGAACCTCAAAACCAATGGTCGACTGTAATGCAACCACATCAAATTTTAATTGTAGATACAGAACTTCGATTCAGATTTGGTCAAAAATATATTGAACGACCTGATGCCAAGTTTAATTACCGTAATACCGATTATCCAACTTTTAACATTAACTATCGTAAAGGAATGCTATCAAGTATACACGATTACGATTTTGATTATTTGGCTGCTTCTACGTTTTATGACAAAACGTTTGGAAATAAAGGAACGTTTGGAATTAACATTAAAGCTGGAACTTTTTTTGGAAGTAAAAGTGTCAGTTTTGCAGATTTCAGACACTTTAGAGACAACCAAACTAGAATTTCAACAGGGCAACCAAATTACGACACCTTTAATATTGCTCCATTTTATGAGTTTAGTACTGGAAATCGCTTTTTAGAATTCCATACTGAACATAATTTTAATGGCTATATTATGAATAAAATTCCTTTATTAAGAGCTTTAAAGTCGCAATTAGTTATTGGATATCACTTTTTAAAAACACCAACTATGAATCATTATGAGGAATATACCATAGGTTTAGATAGACTTGGTTTTGGTAAGTTTAAGTTTTTTAGAGTAGATTATATAAAAGCATTTGAAAACGGAAAAGGAAGAGATGGCGTGGTATTAGGTATAAAATTCTTAGATATTTTTGAATAAATAAAGCCAAAGCTTTAACACTTTGGCTTTTAAGGGTAGATATTTAAAAAATTAAGGAACAATAAACTTTGTAGTCAAACTTCCGAACTCAGTAACCAATTTAACTAAATAACTTCCAGTATTTAGTTGATTTACTGCAATGATTTCGTGGCTTACCTGATCAAATGTAAATTTGGTTAAAACTTCTTGTCCTAGCATATTAAAAACCTTCATTTCTTTTAATTCTTGATGTTGGTTGTTTTTGATATGAATGCTTTTGTCTTTTGAAGTGTAAAATAATTGAATATTATCTAATAACTCATTTGGATTGTTTGATAAGGTTTGGTCTTGGAAACGCAATTGAAACCTTTGATGATGGTTACCAGAGGTTAATGCTATGGTTGCAAAACCATTTCTTATGTTATGGTATATTCCTGTTTGCTGATCAAAAATAAAAATAGGAACTTCATCAGGTATATTTTCAACACTATCTAGGGTAAACTGAAAATTACCATTAGCTCCTGCTTTTACCCCAATTGGATACGATTTGGTGATATCAAAATTGCCAACTCCTTGAATGTTTAACAAAGTAGTGGAATTATTCATGATAAAATACATATCACTTGGCTGGTTATCGATATGCCTGCCATCAAAACCAGGGTTGAATCCATCATCCGCTTGGGCTCCCATAAAACCTATCAGCACCTGACGATGATGACCAGTGTTGGTATTGAAACCAACCCTAATTTTTGGAAAATCTATGACACTATTTGGAATATCTTCTGAATTATTTGTAAAATGATCTTCAGGATTTATTACGTCTTTTCCTTTCCCTGGCTTAAATAATGTGTTAGAAAACATGCCATCTTCTTTAAAGAAAGCTCTTTGCGAATTATTAAACTCTACAGTACCACCATTTGCATTTCCGAAAATAAAAAATCCTTGACCAACCGGAATGTAACGTCTCGCAATTTTTTCAGATGTCCCCATACCACTAATTCCAGCTGGTGCGATAGGAGGGGTAGCTCCAACCTTGGTTAAAGTTGCATACCCACCTTGGTAACCTGCCAAATTATGTGTGTTATTGGTTTCAAAATGTTCCCATAAATAAATGGCTCCTGTAATTACCCCTAAATTATCGTCAATAAATTTTTCTGCATCCAAAGCAGATGGATAAGGATTTCCGGAAAGGTTTAAATTATTTGGACCTACATAGGTGGTAATGTTTCCATTATTTGGTTTTCCTCTAAAAACATAATTTTGCAAACCCGACCCTACATTCCCATGTCCTTTCATAGTAAAACCTTGCCCTGATACAATAATTCCGTTAGGACCAGATTGTGTCCAATTAGCATATAAAGGCGTAGTGTTTTGAAATTTAAAGATCCAATAAGTACTTAAAGTAATGGGTGTAGTGGAAGATCCATTCAAACTACTGGTCCATTGAAATTGCAATGGATTGTTAGGGTTGGTACCATCTCGCATGATGTTATTTACAGAACCTCCATGATTTAGATTGGTTGCATGTATGCTTGAAACAGGAAATGACCAATAATTATAATTAAACCTGTTTTTGTGTCCTTGTTGGTCTCTTTCTACAAACCCAATACTTAAGGGATCTAAATCTGATTGAAAAGTTTGTACTAGTTGAGAACGTTCTATTAAATCAATTTTTCCATCTAATTTTAAGTAATGAGAAATCTCTAATTTAGTATTGTTACTTGCATTAATTTGACCTGAAACAAATAATCCAAGTAAAGTTTTATTTCCATTAGAGTTTACTGTATTGGTAACTCTTACAATATTCCAATCTATCGGAGTAGTTTGATTGATAATAGAGAGGCTGTTAGGAGTAGAATTAAAAATAGCATTTTTCCAAACTGACGGATTTTCCCAAGTCCCATCCATTTCACTTTCGTAGGGCAATGGGGCTGTTTGTGGCAAAATGGAAATTTTATCTGGCACCACCAAACATCCTCTATTGGTGTATAAAGAGTCATCGTCCAAATGAGTTCCTATAAACGAGTTCATGGAGTAATATGCAATTAAATTATTCCATAACAAGTTGCTAATATCATTTTTAGTAATATTTGGTGGTAATACTTTTCCTTTAATTCCATTTTGGTTTTGTTCTATCTCTTGGTTGATGATAAATCTAATTTCTTCTTTGGTAAGAGAACGATTAAATATTCTTAATTCATCCAAACTGCCTTTATACAAATCTTGTATGTCATTTTTATTAATAAACTTTGCACCTATAGTAAAAAAAGCATCCAAATTTGAAGGAACAATTGTTATATCAGCAAAAGTATCTTCAACACCATCTATCCATAAAGTTAGTTTTTGTTGGTTAAACGTTACTGAAACATGATGCCATTTAAATATTGGTAAAGCAACCGAACTTGTAACACCAAAAGTAGTTTCTCCAACTTTCCACTCCATTCTTATTCGATTATCTAGTGTAACATACATTTGATAACCTTCGTTTTGGTTTGCTTTTGCAAAAATAGTTCGTAAAGAATTATTTTGGTTATTGTTACTTAATTGTACCCAAACCATAATTGTAAAATCATGGTTTAATGTATTAACTTTATCTATTTTTACATAATCATTTATGCCGTCAAATGTAAGATGGTTAGGTTGTGTAGCTCGATGGGCTATGCCAAAAGTGAAATATTTGGTAGCATCAAAATCATACCAACCAATTAAATTATCTCCTTCGATTTTTAAAAAAACAGTTTCTACACCTTCTGTTAAATCTTCATTATTTGCTACTACCATTACATAAGCGTCGTTTATTGCCAATACTGGCAAACCAGAAGTAATAGAAAAAAGAGGAATACTAATTTCAACTGTGCCAACATCACCATTAACCTCTATAGCTTTCCATTTTCTTTGTACAATTTCTGTTTGAGTGGTTACTGTTTCAGGACCTAAATTAATTTGTAAAGGAACTCCAGAATTTGACATTGGAGCTCCGTTAGATCCCCAAAATAAAAAGTTTTGATCTTGAATAAAAGCATTATTATTTAATGAATTGGTTTCGAAAATTTTGCCAATTCCAATAGAAACTAAAGCATCGCTATGGGTGTTTTTAGATTGTTTTTGATTTAATTGACTTTTTTGATCTAAACCAATTGCAGCTACATCAAAAGCATAATTTTGGTTAGTGGTTGCATTCCAAATTACTACACCATCTGAATTTACAAAATTCCAATCAGATTTTCTGTTTATTACTGAAAGAGGTGAGTCAGGTTTTTGTAAAGAAACTCCATTTTTAATAGCTAAATAAGAATGTATTTTTTGTTGATTCTCGAATGAATTTGGTTCAGAATAACTAAAAATTTCCGTGACTTTTCCGTCTAAATATGAGTTTAACGAAAATCCATTTAATGTAAATTGCCCTGCTCCAATATTATAAATTAAATTTCGAAAATCAGTATGATTCAGAGGGGTACCCGTACCGGAAGTACCTGTAGTTGCGGTATGGTTATCCACTCTTTTGCCATTAACGTATATTTCTGCAACTGGTGGATTTATTAAAGTATTCGATTTCACATTTATAATCATCACATCTTGTCCCATTGAAGACAAATTAGTTGGAGCAAAACTTCTTCCATAAGAGTCTGCCCCTGGAGCACCAGATATGTTATAAGTACTTAACATATGAGATACCATAGCATTCTCATTAAAACGACTCGAAATTCTGCCTAAACCCAGCCCTGTGCCATCTTGTCCCATATTGTTTTTGGTAAACTTACCTGAGAAAGGTACCATTGAATTAGAAGTAGTTTTATTAAAAATAGAATTGGTTTGTACAACTATAAAATATTCATTAGTCCAAAAACCACCTTTCCCTTTTAAATGATTTTGTGCACTTCTGTTAAAATCTACCACTGGATTAAAATTGATATTTCTACTTGGATGGTTTCTATATACTGGAGCAAAAGATCCATAAGAACTTGCATGGTTATCAAAGGCCAAATCATTCCAAGTTTGTATCAACTCACCATCCTGCATATCCATAATCGCATCAGATTTAAGCCATAGCTTTAAGTGATTGTTAACGTTAGCAGGTCCATTAATCGGATTTGAAAATGGTTCAATTGGATTACCTCTTAAAACTACATTATCAATGGCAACTCCATTACCTAAATTAGTATCATTATCATCAGAAAAGAATATTCGAAATCTTACATTAGAACGATTGTTTAGCACCTCAGAAGGAAGTGTAACTTCCAAAAATTTTGATGGTGAATTATCACTTTCCGCATTAGTTCCTGTCCATCCGGCTGTATTATTTAATCCAGTTATGCTACTATTGGTATACCAATACAATCCTGATCCTCCATTCAAAACTGTCCAAGCACCATTATCAATAGAATACTGTACTTGTATCCCGTCTCCACTATCTGGCAACTCAAATCTAACATCCATAGAAAAGTACAAGTCTTTATATCCTAAAGTACTTATCATAGGGCTAGTTAAATAAATTCCCGTGTTTCTCAAAAAAGGTCTAGCATCGCTCCTAAAATAAAAGCCTTGCCCAATTAAAGGTGCTGAAGTTCTAATCCATGTCCCTACTCTACCGTCTACTGTGGATGATAGCCACCCTCCGCTACCTTGATCAAAATTTTCGTAATAAATTGTATGAGAAAAAGCCGGATAAACCAATCCATTTCCTTGTAAATTAAAACTAAAATTTGAAAAGTCATCTGAATTGTTAGAAAAACTAACACTTGCTGTTTTTACTCCAGTTGAATTGGAATTAAACCCGATAGTGAATGATGTGCTTTGTCCGGGAGCAATATTAGAGGCAGGAGCTTGAACTAACGAAAATAATGCTGCATGAGTACCAGTAAAACTAAATGTACCTATTGTTAAATTATTTACCGTACTAGTGTTAATAATGGTAAAAGTTTTGGTGTAATTTTCATTAATAAAAACCTCTCCAAAATCTGTGTTATTATTTAAAGAAGGGGTATTTCCTCCACCTGATAAAATAATCGAACTATTGCCTGTAACTTGTAATGTAGTAGGAGTTATTGCTGTAATTACCACTCTCCCATTGCCTCCAGCACCTCCAGAATTATTGGTATTGTATCCTCCTCCACCGCCTCCACCCGGTTGGGTTCCAGAAGTTCCTACTCCAGCACTAGTTCTACCGTTACCTCCATTTCCTCCTCCGGAAGGAGCAATTGCTCCATTTTCATTTGTGGCATTTACTCCATTGGTTGCACTTCCAGCAGAAGATCCTCCTCCTCCAGATCTACCTCCTCCACTATTTGATTGATCAGCACCATTTCCACCGCTATATCTAATAGTTCCAAAGGATGACGTTGCCGAGCCACCAGTTGCTCCAGTAGGACTATCGCCTACAGAGTTTCCTCCTTTAGCCATAACAGTACTAGCATTAAACACCCACGTATCTCCACCAGGTGATGAAGAATTTGAACCAGCTCCAACTCTTACCGAAATATTTTGCCCAGATGTAACTGAGATAACCGAACTAGCGTAAGCTCCTCCACCTCCACCTCCAGCACGGCTGTCATTAGTTCGAGTACCTCCTCGCCCTCCCGCTCCCCAACATTCTACTCTTATTTGTGTTATGTTAGCAGGAACTATGTATGTATAATCGCCTGGAGTGCTATAGGTGTTAACTTGGGCAACAAAAAAAGATGGTAAAAAGAGTAATAACAACAAAAACTCTTTTGGAAGATTTGATTTCATAGTAGTAGTAGGTTAGTTGCTATAGTAGATTTGGGATCTTTAAAGACAATAATGCTTTTTTACTAACTCATCATAATGTTATAGAAAAGTAAAGTATGGTTCATAGGCGATAAATTATCATGAGGTAAAAGTAGGAAAAACCGAAAATCAAGTCCAAATTTTTTATCGTTAAAATGCATATTTTATAGTTATATTGCATTTTTTGTAAGAAATTAAACAAATTGATTTTCTAAAAAATGTTGATTTTATTGGAATTGTAAAAAAAAATTTAAAAAAGGGTTTTTGTAAGAATAATATCGATATATTGTATTTATGACAATAACATCTATAAAACAATTATATTTTTATATAGTAAAAATCAAAAAACAAAATAATTATCATTTAAAAAAAAGACTTTACAATTATTTGTAAAGTCTTTAATGTTTTAGTAGCGAGGACGGGAGTTGAACCCGTGACCTCAGGGTTATGAATCCTGCGCTCTAACCAACTGAGCTACCTCGCCTAATCACATTTCTGAAATGCGAGTGCAAAGATAGCAATAAAACACAATCATACAAATATGAATCAAAAAATAAATTAGAAAAAATATTTTTTTTATATACCATTTAATTGATATATTTCGAAAAAATAAATTATGAATCAAAAAGTACGTATCGAAATGGAAATTCCAATCCATTCCTCTCCAATGCTACTATACCAATATATTTCAACTCCTTCAGGTTTAGCTGAATGGTTTGCAAATAATGTAAATTCAAGAGGCGAAATTTTTACTTTCTTTTGGGATGACGAATCGCAAAAAGCTAAGTTGGTTTCTAAAAAAACTGGAGAAAGAGTCAAGTTTAAATGGTTAGATGAAAATGATAAAGACACAGAATATTACTTTGAATTAAAAATTTTGGAGGATGAAATCACCAAGGATGTGTCTATTTTAGTAGTTGATTTTGCCGAAGAAGACGAAATCGAAGAAACCAAACAATTATGGGCCAACCAAATTAACGATTTAAAACATACCATTGGTTCTTTTTGATATGATAAATTATAATGGAAAAATAATTGCCCCCCTAGATGAATTTAGTTTAAATAGGGGGTTTTATTATGCAGACGCGGTATTTGAAACTATTAAATTAAGTAATGGTAAAATTGCTTTTTTGGAAGACCATTATTTTCGATTAATGGCATCAATGCGCATTTTAAGAATGCGTATTCCAAATTATTTTACCATGGAATGGATGGCAGAGGAAATTCATAAAACAACCCAAGCAACAAACGCTAGGGTAAAAATAGTAGTTTATAGAGATGCCACAGGTTATTATACTCCAGCTACCAATGAGGTTTCTTATGTTATAGAAGCTACTCTATTAGATAGCGAAAAATATATTCTTTCAGATTCGTTGCCTTATGAAGTTGAATTGTTTAAAGACTTTTATATTCCTGCTAATTTACTAAGCACCATAAAAAGCACCAATAAACAAGTACAGGTTTTGGCAGCAGTTTTTGCTAAGGAGAATGACTATCAAAATTGTTTTTTATTAAATGAACATAAAAACGTTGTAGAAGCCATTAATGGCAATATTTTTATATTAAAAGAAAAGGAGTTGGTAACACCTCCGCTTACCGATGGTGCTTTGAATGGTATTATCAGAAAGCAATTGTTACAAAAAAAGGAAATAAATGATATAAAAATTTTAGAAAAAACCATTTCCTCTTTTGATTTGCAATTAGCAGATGAAATATTTATTACCAATACCATTCATGGAGTAGTTTCTGTTACCAAATATCGAAAAAAGGAGTTTACCACCCAATTAGCACCGTTGGTAGTGGACTACCTAAACACTTTAATTTAAATTAGGATCTGGAGGTGCGTTGTACCATAACAAATATGAACCTCCTAATTCTTTCATTTTCTTTTTCCAAAAGCCAGAAGTAACTTGTTCAAAAATTTTATTTTCATATTTGTTGTCATAAACCAACCAAGTTTCAGATTCAATTTCTTCCTGAATTTGATGAGCATCCCAACCAGAGTATCCTAAAAAAAATCGAATTTTTTCTTTTGGAATCATAGAACGTTGCAACAAATCCTTTGTAATTTCAAAGTCCCCCCCCCAATAAATTCCATTTGAAATTTCTATACTTTCTGGAATTAGCTCTGGAATCGTGTGCATGAAATACAAATTATCTTGTTCTACCGGACCACCATTATATATAGTGTGAAATGCATTGATTTCTGGAATCAAATCATTTAAGGTATATGCCAATGGCTTGTTCAATATAAATCCAACCGAACCTGAAGTACTATGCTCAGCCAACAATATTACCGAACGATGAAAAGACATATCTCCAATAATACTTGGCTCGGCAACCAATAACATTCCTTTTTCTAAAATAGTTTTATGCATCTTGCCATTTACTATTACACAAAACTAAAGTTAATAAAAAAAATGATAGGTACAAAAAAAAAGCTCCTTAAAGGAGCTTTTTGACGTTTCAAGTACTTCAAAATTAGTTTACAGAACCTTCTAATTCAGCACCAGCTTTGAATTTTACTACGTTTTTCGCAGCAATTTTGATGGTTTTTCCTGTCTGTGGATTTCTTCCATCTCTAGCAGCTCTTTTAGAAACTGACCAAGATCCGAAACCTACTAAAGAAACTCTTCCTCCTTTTTTAAGAGTTGCTCCTACGTTGTTTAAAAATGACTCTAAAGCCAATTTAGCTGCTGCTTTTGAAATTCCAGCATCTGCTGCAATAGCATCGATTAATTCTGATTTGTTCATAGTTAAAGTATTTATGAGTTGGTTAAACAAATATATTAACAAATTTAGCAGATAATCCTTACCACGCAAGTAAATACGAGGGTTTTTGCAAAAATTGTTGATAAATAGAGGGAATTGTTAATATTAATTTTGCATATAAGCATATTTTTATCATTTTCTATACAAAATTCCCGTGGTTACTACCTTTCCAACCATTTAGCAAATCCTTTACTTGCATTCTCTTTTTACCTGGCAATTGTAATTCAACCATTTCTATCACCTCGTCTTTGGTACCTACCAACCATTTTTTATTTTCAATCAAAAATGCCCCAGGAGTTAAGCTGTTTTTTTCTTCAGAAATTTTTACTTCGTAAACTTTTACCAACAGTTCTGAATCATCATCTTCCATTAAATTTGTCCAAGCTGTTGGAAATGGATTCAAGCCTCTTACTAAATTTTGAATTTGTTTGGCTGATACATTCCAATCTATTTTGGTGTTTTCTTTGGTTAGCTTTGGAGCAGGGAGTAAGTCTTCGCTTTCTTGTTGTAAAAAAGTGGTTGCGTTTCCAGATTGTAAAAGATGTAAAGTATCATCAACTACTGTACAACCCAAATCCATCAATTTTTGGTATAAAGTACTCAGGTTGTCTTCTTTTAAAATTGAGATTTCTTTTTGTAAAATAACTGCACCGGTATCAATTTTATCATCTATAAAAAAAGTAGAAACTCCGGTAGATGGTAATCCGTAAATCAAAGCCCACTGGATGGGAGCTGCACCTCTTAATTGAGGTAATAAAGAACCATGTAAGTTAAATGTGCCAAGTTTTGGCATTTTCCACACGATTTCCGGTAGCATTCGGAAAGCTACTACTACAAAAACATCGGCTTGCAAGGATTCTAAAGCATTTAAAAAATCAGGATCCTTTAATTTGTTTGGTTGTAAGACTGGAATTTGGTTTGATTCTGCTAACTTTTTTACCGGACTACTTTGCAGTTGCAACCCTCTTCCCGCAGGTTTGTCAGGAATAGTTACTACACCTACCACATTCCACTTTTTTTCGATAATATATTTCAAAATACCCTCTGCAAATTCAGGGGTTCCCATAAAAACGATTCTCATGATTTGTTGATTTGTAATTGATTGACGGCATTATAAGCCAACAGATTTTCTTCTATTAATTCTTCCAAAATTTCTAGAAGAATATGTTGTTCTATAGTCATAGCCAATTGGAGTTCTTTGGAACTCATTGGTTTTTGTTGAATAAATTGAATAATGCTCTTTTTTATTTCTTCCTTATTTATAGGTTTACTTTTTTGTGATGCAAGACAATGTGAACACTTTCCACATTTCTGCTTCATAGGCTGGTCAAAATAATGCAACATATACTGCGGAATACAACTCTTGGTTTGCAATACCAATTGCTCCATTGCTTTCCATTGGTCAAGTTTTTTTTGGTTTTGTTGTTGCAAGTATTTTGCAGTTCTGGCAATGGTATAATCATCCTCGCGAACTTCCAAAAAAGTTATTAATACATCTGCCTTTTGATATTCATAAAATAGGAGACCTATGGCATGCAAATTTTGTAGTTTTTGAGCGATAATATCAGTAGAAGTTTGTAATAATTTTGCCAAATACTCTCTGCTAATCTCACAAACATGGTCAAAAATACCGGGATATGTTCGCATCATCATTAAAAGCAACTCTTTGTCGGTTGAATTTTGATGTAAATACTCTAAAATCTGACTTTGAGGCAACACTATTTGAGCCTTTTCATGGTGCATGGCTTGCCATTGAATTTGTACAATTCCCTGACGTTCTAAAAACTGTAAAGCAGAAGTGATAGTAGAAATTCTCCAAGCGTGTTTTTCCGCAAATGATTGCATTTCCAATGCATAGGTTTGTCCGATTCCTTCTCCGTAGGCAATTTGCAAGTGACTACACAACTGACGGTACATTTTTTGCAAAAACTCTTTCGGAATTATTTGCTGTTTTACCAATTGATCTTGGTGATACAAATCTTGTTCGCTATACAGCAAAAAACAAGAACTTTCTTTGCCGGCTCTTCCGGCTCTTCCAGACTCTTGGTAATAGTTTTCTACATTTTCAGATGGTTGCACATGAATCACCATACGCACATCCGGCTTGTCAATTCCCATTCCAAAGGCATTGGTAGCTACCATTACTCTTGCTTCATTTTGCAACCACATTTCCATGTTTCTCGACTTCTCTTCCAACAACATTCCACCGTGAAAATAAGTGGCTTTTATGTCATGTAAATTTAAATAAACAGCAATATCGGTTGTTGCTTTCCTGGTTCTTACGTAAATAATGGCACAACCGGTATTTTGGGTAAGTAATCTTCTTAGTTCAAAATATTTATCAGAGGTTTCCAAAAAATGGTATCGCAAGTTTGGTCGGTAAAACTCCGATTCCAAAATCACTGCCTCTTTCATTGCCAATTGCTCCAGAATGTCTTTTTGTACTAACTTGGTAGCAGTAGCAGTTAATGCCATTACAGGAATTTTTGGAAATAAAATCCTTAGTTCCTTAATTTTTAAAAAAGAAGGCCGGAAATCGTGCCCCCATTGCGACACACAATGGGCTTCATCTACAATAATATAACTAATTGGTAAATTGGAAAGTTTTTCAACAAACCAAGTATTTTGCAATCGCTCCGGAGCTAAGTACAGAAACTGATAATTCCCAAATTGTAAATTATCAAATATCCGAATCAAATCATCTTCAGGATAATAACCGGAGAGTTGCATGGCTTTGATTCCTTTACTTTGCAAAGCATCCACCTGATCTTTCATCAAAGCAATAAGAGGCGAAATCACCAAACCTATTCCGTCTTGAGCTAAAATCGGAATTTGATAACAAATAGATTTACCACCACCCGTAGGCATTAAAACCAAAGTGTCTTTTCCGAGCAACAAATTGGAAATAGCTTCTTTTTGCACTCCTCTAAAAGAGGGCAATCCCCAATATTGCTGTAAAAGTTGCTCTGGTGTGGCCATGTTACAATCTTTCTAAAACATAAGAAACTCTTTCGTGTATGGTTCCAGGTGGCACCACATATAATTGGTAACCATATTTTTCGTAAGTAGCTTTTAAATGTTGATCAATCAACTCAGCTTGAGCAAAAGTTTCGTATCGTTGGGCATCATTTTCGTAAATAGCTTCCCATGGAGGGAGCAAAAAAACGGCATCATATACATGATTTTGTGAAGCTTTGATAAATTTTTCAGGAATTTCTTTTTCTGTAAAATGCAAATAAGCTTCTACATCCGGAATACCCCTGTCTAAAAAAACTATACCCGAAAATTCTTTTGCTTCATAATATTGTTGCATTCTTCCTTCTAACAATTTTTCACTAAACAAGTATGGATCATGTAAAAACATTTGTTCAATACCTTGTAATTGAGCTTGTTCGGTTACATGCCTGGAAATTTCAGGGAAACAATAATATCCCAAATGCTTCAGTTGGTTTATCAAAGTGGTTTTTCCGGAGCTTGGTGCTCCTGTGATTACTATCTTTTTTAAATTACTCATATCCTTTGCAAAATGCACAAAAATACCAAGAATTCAAAGAAAATACACTATTGCCTTTTGGAAGCCTTTAAAAATTCATCTAAACAAAATTTACTTTATATTTGTGCCATATTGAAATGAATTATGAATGCAGATAAAGAAGCATTTTACAAACGCTTAAAAGAAGAACTTGCCAACACTTCTCTTTGGCCAACCTTGTACTTATACAAATTTATTGTGCCAACTGATCAAGAAAAAATTGAAACGATTCACCAAGCATTCAACAACTTGGGGGCTGTTATTAACACCAAAAGGTCTTCCAATGGCAATTTTACTAGTGTTTCTATTCAGGTAACTATGCAAAATCCTGACCATGTGATAGAAAAATACCAAGAGCTTTCCACTGTGGAAGGCATCATATCGTTATAAAAATATGACCGAACCAATCGCTACTACCCATTTACATTTGGAGTACAACTCTGAGAGAGAACATTTGCGAATTCCGGAATATGGCAGACATTTACAAAAGTTAATTGATTTGGCTTGCGAAATTCCTACCAAAGAAGAACGCAACAAAGCTGCCAAACACATTATTAATGTGATGGGAACTTTGAACCCGCATTTGCGAGATGTTCCTGACTTTCAACACAAATTATGGGACCAGATTTTTATTATGTCTGATTTTAAATTAGATGTAGATTCTCCTTATCCAATACCAACCAAAGAATTATTGCACTTAAAGCCAGACCCTTTGCCATACCCACAAAAAAATCCGAAATACCGATTTTATGGCAACCACATCAAATCGATGATTGATGTAGCTAATAGCTGGGAAGTAGGAGAATTAAAAGATATTTTGATTAAAGTGATTGCCAACCACATGAAAAAATCCTACCTAAGTTGGAACAAGGATGTGGTGGAGGATTCTGTTATTTTTGATCATTTGTTAGAATTATCTAACGGAAAAATAAATTTGCATTCTTCCCAACAAGAATTGTCAACCACCAGCACCTTATTGCGAACCAATAAAAAGGTTTCTAATAAAGCTTTTAATGGAAACAACCAACAAAACAATCCGGTTAAAAACAACCGGCCGAATTTTAAAAACAAAAACAAGAATTTTCACAAAAAGAACAAACCTAATCAAAACAACCTATAGACGAATTTATTCATGGGAACTTTTAAAATAGAAGGCGGTCATGCCTTAAAAGGTGAAATTACTCCACAAGGTGCAAAAAACGAGTGTTTACAAATACTTTGTGCCGTTTTACTTACAGATCAAAAAGTAACAATTCACAACATTCCAGATATTATAGACGTAAACAAACTGATTACTTTACTTGGAAATTTAGGGGTTAAAATTCAAAAAATAGGTGCTGGTTCCTACACTTTTCAAGCCGATGAAGTTAATGTTGGGTATTTAGAAACGGAACAATACAAAAAAGAAGGTGGAGCATTAAGAGGTTCAATTATGATTGTAGGTCCGTTGTTGGCTCGTTTTGGAAAAGGATACATTCCAAAACCTGGAGGAGATAAAATTGGTAGAAGAAGATTAGACACCCACTTTGAAGGATTTATTCAATTAGGAGCTAACTTTAGATACAACCGCGAAGATCACTTTTATGGTGTAGAAGCCACCAAATTAAAAGGTGCTTACATGTTGTTGGATGAAGCTTCTGTAACCGGAACCGCGAACATTGTAATGGCTGCAGTTTTGGCAGAAGGTAAAACCACCATTTACAACGCTGCATGCGAACCTTATTTGCAACAGTTGTGTAAGATGTTGAATAGCATGGGAGCCAAAATCACCGGAGTTGGTTCTAATTTGTTGCACATTGAAGGAGTGGAGAAATTAGATGGATGTGTACATCGCATTTTACCAGACATGATTGAAATTGGTAGCTGGATTGGCTTGGCAGCCATGACCCGCTCTGAATTGACCATTAAAAATGTGAGTTGGGAAAATTTAGGTGTTATACCGAATGTGTTTAGAAAGTTGGGAATTACTATTGAAAAAAAGGGAGACGATATGTACATTCCTGCTCATAAAGATGGCTACGAAGTAAAAACCGATATTGATGGATCGATTTTAACCATTGCAGATGCTCCTTGGCCTGGCTTTACTCCAGATTTATTGAGCATTGTATTGGTAGTTGCTACCCAAGCCAAAGGCGATGTATTGATTCACCAAAAAATGTTTGAAAGTAGGTTATTCTTTGTGGATAAATTGATTGATATGGGAGCAAAAATTATTTTATGCGACCCACATAGGGCTACAGTAATTGGTCATAACTTTCAGTCGCAATTAAAAGCAACTACCATGAGTTCTCCTGATATTCGTGCGGGTATTTCGTTATTGATTGCTGCTTTATCTGCCAAAGGAACGAGCACTATCCAAAACATCGAACAAATTGACCGTGGCTATGAACGAATAGACGAACGATTAAGAGCTATTGGTGCCAAGATTATAAGAGCATAGATTAAAACAAATTAAAGTAACAAAAGAGGTCAATTAGTTTAACTTATAAACTTTGACCTCTTTTTTATTGTAATAATACAAAGTAATCAATTGGCAAAAAATTAATCTTTTAGACTATATAAAATTTGTTGAAAATCAGCTTTGAATTGATCTTTTTTATCGGCTGCAGACCAAGAGATTACTTTATAAAATGCTTTTTCTGTTTCAACTACACCTACCAGATAAAAAATTTCTATTTCAGCATCTTGATCATAATAAGTAACGTCACTTTCAATAAAACTTATTTTGTCTTGTTTTGAAATCTTTGGCTTGGAAATTTTTCTATTTTTTTCGCCAACCAAAAAATCTTTTATGAATTCTTCATAAAACTCTGAAATTGAGGAAAAATTCATTTCAACTAAACTCAATTCTTCCTTCGTGTCATAAATTACAAATCCATATACATCTTTTATTACACTTTTGTATTGAATAGAAGCAGCTGAATTCAAACCACCAGTTTTACTCATGTAAGTAGGCAAATTTAGCTGAAATATGTGTCCCCCTTCATAAGTCTTCGTGGGTGTTTGGGCATAAATTATTTGTTGAATAAACACAAAAAAAATAAACAAAATTAATTTTCTCATTATATCATGGATTTTGATTAGGGAAATATTTAATGCAACTTTTTCACTTGCTCGGGTGGTGCTACAGTAGCAAAGTCGTTGGCCAAACGAACTACATAATCATCTAAAAGAGCTTGTACTCTTTCTATTTTTTTACTTTTTACAATTAGTCCGGCATGGTAAGCCAAAGGTACAATGAAGCAAATTTCAGGGTCATTAAATCCTGATAAATCAGGCCACTCATATTTGGAGAGGGTCAAAACAATCCCTGCAAATTCTTTTTTAGGTTTTGGTAGTTTATATTTGGTTCCATGTACCAAGGCATGTTCTATAGCTGCCCATTCTTTCCACATATTGATTCCACAAGCACCTTCTACCATTTCTGCCAAATGAGCCCCTCCTACTCTGCTAGATGTTTCTAAAAAATATATTTTTCCATCTTCATGGCTTTGAATAAATTCGGTATGCGTGGCACCGTTTTGCATGCCAAAGCATTGCATAACTTGCTCATTTGCTTTTAAAACATCCTGATATAAATCGCTATCGTATGGTATGGTTCTGCTTCTAAAAACTCCTCCTCCTTGCGATACTTCCATAGGAGTAGATAAGTATTGAGAAGCATTGGCATACAATACTTTTCCATGCCAATTGAGTCCATCGCAATGCAACACATTTCCTGGTTTAAATTGCTCTACCAAATAATAAATTCGTTGGTCTCCTAATTGATGGATATGATGCCACAAATCTTCCGTATTATGTACTTTAATAATCCCATTTGCAGAAGCTTCCGAACGAGGTTTTAATACCCATGGAGCAGGAACTGTATCTGCAAAATGCTGTATATCTGCATCGTGAAACAAACTGCTGAAAGCCGGAACCAAAACACCACCTTCTTTTGCTTTCATTCGCATGGCTAGCTTGTCGCGAAAATACCTTCCGGTAGTTTGTCCCATTCCCGGAATGCGAAGATGCTCTCGCAAATAGGTCGCTTTTTCCACATCAAAATCATCTAGTGCTATAATCGCATCAATTTTGGTATGTCTGATAATCGCAGCAACACCATACAACAAATCTTGCATGTTCCAATCGGTATCTTGCCCGGGCATGTAAAAAATATCATCTAGCGATTCACGAGCCCAAGGTTTGTCTTTTAACTTTTCAGAAGTCACCAAATACACCCGATTGCCAAGAGCTTTCATGGCAATTAAAAAATCGTTTCCTTTAAAATAATTGGAAATACACAAAAATGTTTTTGAAGAAACCATCCCTATCTTTTTAAATTGTGAAAAAAGTAAATGTAGGGAATTCTACTTTTTAAAACAATAGTAAAAAATTTTACAACGTTTTCGTTAAAAAATTACAGGAAATGAAATAAAAAACCAATTGAATTAATTATCCCAACTCTTGCAACCATTGTTTTACCAAGGTTACCCCATAACCTGATGCGTGTTTTCCTTTGGCAAAAGCATCATCAACAAAAGCCACACCAGCAATGTCAATATGGACCCATGATGGATGATTTTCGGTGAAATATTCTAAAAATTTAGCCGCACTTATGGCACCACCAAATGGTTTTTGGGAGTAATTTTTTACATCTGCCACATCGCTTTCTAGGTGCGAATCAAAATCGTTCCATAAAGGCATTGGCCAAACTTTTTCACCAACCTGTTGTCCGGCTGTAAACAATTGTTGCTGCAAGGATTCGTTATTGGTAAATAATGCTGCACAAACCGAACCAAAAGTAGCAACAGTACTTCCGGTTAAGGTTGCAAAATCTATCATAATTTCTGGTTGGAAATGACGAAGCAAATAAGTAATCCCGTCAGCTAAAATCAATCTGCCTTCCGCATCGGTGTCTGTAATTTCAATGCTATGCCCTGCATAACTAGAAATCACATCGCTTGGTTTGTATGCTTTTTGATCTACCATGCTGTCACATGCAGGCACTACTGCTGTAATTCGGTAAGACAATTGCTGCAAAGCAGCCCATTCCATGATACCCAAAACAGCTGCACCACCAGCCATATCGCATTTCATGTAGTACATTCCTTGCGTTTTGATGTTGTAACCTCCGGTATCAAAGGTAATGGCTTTTCCAACCAAGCCTATGTGTTTTTTGGCATTGCTGGGGTGGTAGTCTACTACAATAAACTTTGGAGCTTCTTCACTACCTTGGCAAACCGATAAAAATGCATGTAAACCAATAGATTTAGCTTCTTCTTTACCTATAATTTTGGTAGTTATATTTGGATGTTGGGTAAGTGAAACAGCAAAATTGGCCAGATAAGTTGGAGTAGCCTCATTTGGTGGTAAATCTACCATACGCATCACCGAAATTTGTGCTTGTGCCAAATGTTTGGCTTTTAAAATCAACTCTTCGGAATTATTTAAATCGGTAGCAATTTGAATAACAAAAGTGTTTTCAGAAACTACATCTTTTTTCTTTTTATAAAAATTTAATTGATAGGAAGCCAAAAAAATGCCAACCAATGCAGCTTCAAGATGTTCTTCCATCCAATTTTTTGGTACCAATAAATGAAAACCATTGGTAAACCATGCTTTATTTTGATGTAACAAACTTCTGAAAGCTAAAGTAATTTCATTGCACATTAAAGTAGTCCCTATTCCTAAAAACACCCACTTTCCATGCTCGGAAGTTTGTAAAAAATGAGTCCCTTTTTTACCTATAAAAACTTCTTTAGGAATATCTTGTCCCAAATAATTGATGCCATTTTCATTTTCCATTTCCGGAATAATCCAATCGCCTTGTAAAGTGTTTTTATCTTTGATAACAGAAATTTGGTAGTTTTTCATTTATTGGTCTTTTGTTGTTTGCTCGAAAGTTTCAGGTTTCAGGTTAGAGGCTTTTACCTAATTACTTATCACTATTTACTAATTCTCTTTGTCACTAAAAAACAGCCACTCCATTGCTTTTGGAAATTCGTCACTCCAATAAGTTTCGGTGTGTTTGCCATGTTCGTTAATACTGAGTCGCACTTTCATTTTATCGGTGTAATTTTCTTTTTCTAGCAATCGTTTTCTAAACTTTTTTACATGATCTACCATCGTTGCACTTTCGCTTCCACCTGCATACAAATACACTCTAAAATCTTGCGGATCATATAAATCTAAAAAGGATAATTTAATTTTAGGCACTACCCATAAGGATGGAGAAAAAATCATCAATTTTCCAAAAACTTCCGGATACATCAATCCCGAAAAAATACTTACCAATCCTCCCATCGAGCTACCACCTATACCAGTATGGGTACGCTCGGGTTTGGTTCGAAAATGTTGGTCTACAAATGGTTTTAAGGTATCTGCCAAAAAACGAATGTATTGTTTTCCTTGTCCTTGTCCTAAAACCGTATTTCCTACATTATATTCCAAAACCCTCTCTTTGTCAGCATGTTCTACAGCAATCACAATTACTTTTCCGATATTATACTCTGCCATAACTGCCAATTTTTTATCAATTTCCCAATTGCCATAGGCAGATTGTTCATTGAATAAATTTTGGGCATCTTGCAAATACATGACCGGATAACGTTCGTTGGTTTGGTGGTAATTATGTGGTAGTAAAGCCCAAACTTTTCTTTTTTTATTTAGTTGCGGAATTTCAAATTCTTGTGAAATTAAGTGTACTTCGGGCAAAAATTTCGATTTAAAAGGCAACCAATTGTGTCGCCATTTATACACATGTTCCCGTTGAATCCCTTTTTTTAACCTGGAAACTCTATTTTCTGTTCTATTGCCATATTGGTCAATTTCCACTTCGCTCCAATCCCCTCTTGTGAATTTGTACAACATGGGGTCTGGATAGGTAAAATTCTCTGGAAATACATAATGATAAAGTCCATTTCCTACCTTGTCCATACGGTATTGGCTGTCTTGGGTAATCCACTGATTAAAATTTCCGGAAATATATACAGGTCTATCATCATCTTCATCCGTGGTTAAGATGATGTTTAAAGTAGGCTCTTCAATAATAGTATCTATCGCTTTTTCTTTTGCTTCCATGCACATTTCATTTCTCAATGGCAAATTTGGTTAATATTTATAAAAAATCCTAAAAGGATAAAATGGCTTGTGTGACTTTTTTTACTTGGACTTGTGTTAAGGTCGGACACATAGGCAAACTTAATATCTTAGCTGATAAGGTTTCTGCATTCGGACATTTGTTTTTTGTCAAATGTTCAAATGCCTCGTGTTGGGTATTGGCTTTAGGGTAATGAATCATGGTTTGAATACCGTATTTTTTTAAATGTTTTTGTAAAGCATCTCTATTTTCAGAGGTTATCACAAACAAATGATACACATGCGTACCTTTGGAAACAATATCTGGCAAACCAATCGATGCATCTTGCAATGCCTCTTGGTACCATAGTGCCACCTGTATTCGTTTTTGGTTTAGGGCATCTAAATCGGATAATTTATGCGACAAAAATCCAGCTTGTAAAGTATCCAATCGATAATTAAACCCAATTTTTGTATGTTGGTATTTTTCGGGACTTCCGTAGTTGAAAAGCGTTCGAACCATTTTTGCCAAATCTTCATCATCTGTAGTCACTGCCCCACCATCCCCCAATGCACCTAAGTTTTTAGATGGATAAAAACTAAACGCGGAAGCAATTCCCCAGCTTCCGGCTTTTTTTCCTTGAAAAGTAGCTCCATGGGCTTGGGCAGCATCTTCCACTACTAATAAATGAGAGTCTTCTGCCAAAGACTGAATATCAGTCATCGGAACCATTTGTCCGTATAAATGCACTACTAAAATTGCTTTTACTTTTGGAGTCACTTTTCTTTCAAAGTCAGCAGCTAAAGTATTGTAAGAATACATATTAACATCCACTAAAACGGGTTCTAAGCCTGCATGTACAATGGATAACACCGAAGCAATGTACGTGTGTGCAGGCACCAAAACCTGGTCACCTTCATTTAATTTTCCTAATTGTATCAACGATTTCCAAATCAATGTCAACGCATCCAACCCGTTGGAAACACCAATGGCATGTTGTGTGCCAATATATTGGGCAAATTGATTTTCGAATTGGGAAACCGAATCTCCTAAAATCCATTGCGAACGATTTAATTCGTTTTGCAATATTTGCTGAAAAGCATCTTGATAACTTGCATTGATACTTTTCAAGTTTAAAAAAGGAACTATATCCATACTTCTTGAATTAAAGGGTAATTTTTTAATTCAATTTCATAAATATCTTGTCGAATTGGCTTGGCTCCAAAACCTTGCTTCCAATAAAACAAACCTTCATTAATTTTTGTGCCTTTTTGTTCGTGAGAGATACCAAAGTCAAAACACTTTTTATGCGAAAAAAACTTCGTTAACAACTCATGGTGTAAAAAATCCAAACTACCCAATAAATTTTTGGCTTTGTTAGATGCAATATATTGGGAATGAACCACATGAGGCGAAATAAATAAAATGGTTCCGGCTACCATTTGTTGCTCTTGAAAAACTCCGTATAACTGAATGTTATCAGGAAATTTTTGTTGTAACATGAGTATTTCTTCTAAAGAGTGTACCGGTTTTTGTTGGTGTTTGTCTTGCAAATTTGGCAATAGTAATTCCTGGTAAAAGTATTCCCACTGATTGCTTAATTGCACATACAATTGGTTTTGTATCCCTCTTTTTACACCCGCTTTCCTGTCGGTAGTTAATTGTATGTCACTTTGCAAATCAACCACTTGACACAAATGACGCTCTTGTAATTTGGCTTTTGTAATAAAGGCTAAGTAAGAAAATTCATCTCTTGGAGAGGTCCCATAAAAACTAGGAATTTCTTTCCAAAATATTTTTTCAAAACCTTGTTGGTGTAAAAATTCTAATACCAAATAAAAGTACTTCATCCATTGCAAACTAGTGCACTTTTCAGCTACTACCATCCCTCCATAAGTTAAACCAAAATGAGAATAAAGGCAATTTTCTTTTACATGGGCAGGCAATAAGGCAACCAACTTTCCTAAGCTATTCTCAACCACCATCGAAGCATCGGTAAATAAATGTTGGTGATAGGTCATAAAATCTCGAAAAAACAAAAAGCTTGGTTGGCTGGCATGGGCTACCAAATGGTTCCATGCCTCAGTATCTTCTGGCTTAAAAAATCTTACTTTGAACAATTCCAAGGGTTAAAAAAATAATTTGTACATTTCGAAGTCAAATTGTATTTAGGTATGACCTTCTTCACAAAACGAAGATACCATTTTTTTGTTATCCTTTTGGGATGCTTCTGGTCGAAAATTACTTTTTCGCAAGAAGTCTCCATATACCAACAATGGAATGGTAGAGTCGATTTTACCATGATTGGCAATACCTTGAACCCAATGGAAAACTCCTTCCAAACCCAACCTGACATTTTAAGCAGCAGCAGTGCTTTATTGCAATTAAATGAAAATCAAACTATTTTAAATGCCTATTTGTATTGGTCTGGTAGTGGGACTGGTGATTTTGAAGTCACCTTAAACGGACAAACTATTTCTGCATCAAGAACCTTTTCACATGTAAGAGTTTTTCCGAATGGCAACTTTTATTATTTTTCCGGATTTTCAGATATTACCAACTTAATTCAAAGCACTGGAAATGGTGACTATGTGTTTGCTGATTTAGATGTTTCCGCACATTTGTCCTTGCATTTTACCCGAAGAACTAATTATGCAGGTTGGGCCATTGTAATAGTGTATGAAGACCCTTCGCTGCCACTCAACCAAATAAACTTATATGACGGTTTGCAAGGAGTTCCTACTAATTTAAGTATCGAACTAAGTAGCTTGAATGTATTGGACAACGAAAACTCAAAAATCGGTTTTCTGGCTTGGGAAGGCGATAGCAATATTGCGGTTAACGAAAGTTTAAAGTTTAACGGAAATGTGCTAAGCAATCCTCCTTTAAACCCAGCAACCAATGCATTTAATGGTACCAACAGTTTTACAAATAGCTCCGATTTGTATAATATGGACTTGGATGTATACCCAATTGAAGATTTTTTGCAACCGGGAGATGAAACTGCATTGATTGAGTTAACATCTGGTCAGGATTTTATTTTGGTAAATGCAGTTCTTACCAAATTGAATAACCAATTGCCTGATGCCACCATTTTTTTACATGCCCCTCAATTGGTTTGTGATTCCAATGAAATTACCATTACCTACGAAGTAAGAAATTGGAATGCAACTAATTTTTTACCTGCTCCAACTCCGATAAGTTTTTATGCTAACGGACAGTTAGTTGCCACTACCACTACATTGTTTGACATTCCCATCGATGGGACTGAAAATGGCACTATTACTATATTAATTCCGAATGACATGCCAAATCCCATCGAATTAAAAGCTGTGGTAGATGATGCCGGAAACGGAATTGGCATCATCAATGAATTGGTAGAAAACAACAACGATTTTATAAATTCCTTCCAGTTAATCAGTGCTCCAATTGTACCGGAGATAGCTCCATTAAAATCATGCAATATTGGGTTTGGAAAAGGAATTTTTAATCTGAATGAAGTAGCAGCATCTTTGTTTTTAACATCCACCCAAAGTGTGAATTTTTATTACACAGAACAAGATGCACTAGCGCAACAAAACCCAATTCAAACTTGGGAGAATTTTGAAATAATTACTCCAGCCAATATTTATTTTCGCTTGGAAGAAGGCATTTGTTTTTCTGTTGGAAACGTGACATTGCAAACTAAAAACTGCCCTCCTATTGTGTATAATTACATTTCTGATAACAACGATGGCATCAACGATGTTTTTCATATCAAGGGTTTACGCGACATTTTTCTACAACACGAAATTTATTTGTACGACAGATGGGGAAGTTTGATTTGGAAAGGCAACCAAAACACTCCGGAATGGAGTGGAATTACTACAAAAGGCTATTTGCCAAGAGGTAACCAATCTCCAAAAAGAAGCACCTATTTTTACATTATATATTTAAACGACCCTGATTATCCGGAACCTTTAACCGGATATTTATTTTACCAACGACCAGAATAAAATCTTGTGATAGCTTGCTTAATAATGATGACTTACTTTTCCTAAAAAAATGTACTTTTGCAAGTATTAAAATAAAAGAACTATGGCACATATCACTTTAGGAGGAAATCCTATCAATACCATTGGAGAACTTCCGGCAGTTGGAACCAAAGCACCAAATTTCACTTTGGTTAAAGAAGATTTATCTACCATTACTTTAGACGATTTAAAAGGGAAAAAAGTAATTTTAAATATTTTTCCAAGCATTGATACAGGAGTTTGTGCAACATCAGTGAGAACTTTTAACCAAAAGGCTTCTTCTATAAACAATACTATTGTGTTATGCGTTTCTAAAGATTTACCGTTTGCACAAAAAAGATTTTGTGGTGCAGAAGGATTAGATCAAGTGGTAAATGCCTCTGATTTTAGAACAGGTGATTTTGGAAAAAACTATGGACTTACTATTGTAGACAGTGTTTTAGAAGGTTTACATTCAAGAGTGGTGATTGTATTAGACGAAAATGGCACAATAAAATACACCGAACAAGTTCCAGAAATTGCCCAAGAGCCTAACTACGAAGCTTGTTTAGCTGCATTATAAATGAATTCTAATTTTACCAAAGATAATTCCCTTTTTACGGGTCGATTAAAAAGTATTGTTTTTGCTGCCAAAGGTGCTTGGAAACTAATTACCACTGAACACAGTGTGATGGTGCAAACTAGCATTGCTATAATCATTACCATTTTAGGGTTTTATGTTGGAATTACAAAAATTGAATGGTTGTTTCAAACCCTTGCCATCGGGTTAGTTTTGGGAGTGGAAGGTTTGAATACCGCTGTAGAAAAAATGGCAGATTTTGTACATCCTGATTTTCATCAAAAAATTGGGTTTATCAAAGATATTGCTGCAGGTGCTGTGTTTTTTGCAGCAATAACTGCTTTAACCATCGGATTAATCATTTACATCCCATATTTTATTTAGTATGGCAAAAAAAGAAAAGAAAGTTACTCCAAACGAAATCGATCCAAAGTTGCCCAGCGTTAGTTTGCAATCAAAAACTACTTGGGGGATTTTTTTAATGCTACTGGCAGTGGCTCTTTTCTTAGCATACCTTTCTTTTTTTATTTATTGGAGAGAAGACCAAAGCTCCATTCATGCCATTACAGACAGAAGTTTTCAAGCTAAAAACTGGTTGGGCAAAATAGGTGCTTGGATATCGCACGTTTCTATATACCAAGGCTTTGGGGTGAGCATGTTTTTATTGGTTCGTTTGTTGTTAATTACCGGACTTTCATTAGTCACCAAATGGAGTTTTAAAAAATTACAAAAAACTTGGTTTTGGGATTTGTATGCTATCATTGTGCTTTCGGTAGCATTCGGATTTTTTGCCAATACCATCCCTGAATTAGGTGGTGTGGTAGGTTTTGAATTGAACGATTTGTTGCAGGACTATATCGGCTCAAGTGGTACAGGATTGATCATCGTATTTTTACTGGTGATTTATTTGGTGTATAAAGTGCAAATACCGGCTGAAAAAATTCAGCAATGGTTTACCAAAAAAGAAAAACCTGAAACCCCAGAAGTGCCATTATCACCTGTATCTGAAAGCTTGAAAATAAAAGACGAAGCTCCAATTGAAGAAGAAACTTCACCCATCAAATCTACCTTTGAAGTCAACAAAGAAGCTTTGAAACCTACTATTGAAAAAGCTTCAGAAATATCGTGGAATTCAAAAAATGAGGAGGAAGAAGACTTTGAGCCTGTATTGATAACCAAACAAACAGAAGCTCCAACAGAAGTTTTTGAAATAGAAGAAGGTTTTGTAATTGAGCAAACCATTGAAGAAGAAGCAGTGGAAGAAAACCTAGCCGCAAAATTAGTAGCTGATTTTGGGGAGTTTGACCCTACATTGGAATTAAGTAATTATAAATTCCCAACCATCGATTTATTGAAAGATTATGCAGGAGTTGGAATTACCATCAATCAGGAAGAATTAGAAGAAAATAAAAACCGAATTGTAGATACCCTTCGAAATTATAAAATAGATATTGCCCAAATCAAAGCAACCGTTGGACCAACAGTAACTTTGTATGAAATTGTACCGGAAGCAGGTATCCGTATTTCTAAAATCAAAAGTTTAGAAGACGATATTGCACTTTCGCTTTCTGCATTAGGAATTCGTATCATAGCTCCTATTCCTGGCAAAGGTACCATCGGTATTGAAGTCCCTAACCAAAAACCAACCATGGTTCCGATGCGAACAGTGATAGCTTCTCCAAAATTTCAAGAAGCAGAAATGGAATTGCCAATAGCTTTAGGAAAAACCATATCAAACGAAACCTTTGTGGTAGACTTGGCAAAAATGCCACACATGCTCATGGCTGGTGCTACCGGACAAGGAAAATCGGTTGGTTTAAATGCCGTATTAACTTCTTTGTTGTACAAAAAACATCCAGCAGAAGTCAAATTTGTTTTGGTAGATCCTAAAAAAGTGGAATTAACGTTGTTCAACAAAATAGAACGACATTACTTAGCAAAATTACCCGATACCGAAGAAGCAATCATTACAGATACCAGCAAAGTAATCAACACATTGAATTCACTTTGTATTGAAATGGATGATCGTTACTCTTTACTGAAAGATGCCATGGTGCGAAACATCAAAGAGTACAACCAAAAATTCAAAATGCGAAAATTGAATCCGAATGAAGGACATCGATTTTTGCCATACATTGTGTTAGTAGTGGATGAATTTGCCGACTTGATCATGACAGCTGGTAAGGAAGTAGAAACGCCTATTGCTCGTTTGGCCCAATTGGCAAGAGCTATCGGAATTCACTTAATTATTGCAACACAACGTCCGTCTGTAAACGTCATTACCGGATTGATTAAAGCCAACTTTCCTGCCAGAATTGCCTTTAGAGTATCTTCTAAAATAGACTCTCGTACCATTTTAGATACCCAAGGAGCAGACCAATTGATAGGAAAAGGAGATTTATTATATACCAATGGTAACGATATGATTCGAGTGCAATGTGCCTTTGTAGATACCCCGGAAGTTGAAAAAATCACAGAATTTATCGGTTCGCAAAAAGCTTATGCCCAAGCCTATCAATTGCCAGAATATGTTGGAGAAGATGGTGGCACAGTACTTGATATAGATATTTCGGAAAGAGACAGCATGTTTAGAGAAGCTGCAGAAGTAATTGTAACCGCACAACAAGGCTCTGCATCCTTGCTTCAACGTAAATTAAAGCTAGGATACAATCGTGCTGGTAGAATTATTGACCAGCTAGAAGCAGCTGGAATTGTAGGGCCATTTGAAGGAAGCAAAGCAAGAAGTGTGAACTTTCCGGATTTAAAATCGCTACATGATTTTTTAGATAATGAGCAGGGGTAGATAATGGTTGATAGCTGATGGTTGATGGTTGATAGTTGATAGTTGATGGTTGATAGTTGATAGTTGATGGCTGATAGCTGATAAATTAAGGTTGTCCGTCCCTGATATAGGTTGACCACAAAAGTCAACTTATTATGAAAGTAAATTTGAGAAAAATCAGGAAGTGTCGACTTTACTCAGAAGAGTTTAAGCGAGAGATTGTTAGTTTATTTGAAAGTG
>Ga0208243_1000247_pt1 | contig 37222 bp, 35 predicted proteins | sample Subbio2Aug_QV12A_FD_184826 | JGI IMG/M metagenome (GOLD analysis project Ga0208243, IMG submission 184826) | Serpentinite rock and fluid subsurface biosphere microbial communities from McLaughlin Reserve, California, USA - CR12Aug_QV12A (SPAdes) | ecosystem: Environmental > Terrestrial > Deep... | reverse complement strand
ATGACATGTGTGATATCTGAAATGTCCAATCCACGAGCCATGACATCGGTAGTAACAATTCCTCTGATTTCACCGGCTCTGAAATTGGCCATCGTTTGCAATCGATAATTCTGTGATTTATTGGAATGAATAATCCCAAATTGCTCAGGATACATTTCTTCTAATTTATCAGCCAACAAATCGGCGGTTTTTTTGTTGTTTACAAAAAGCAAGACACGTTCATAAGCTTCGTCTTGGAGTAAATCGGCAATAAAATTGACCTTAGTGAGGAAATTAGGCACTTTGTACCCTAATTGGTCTATTTTTTCCAAAGGTGTTCCGCTTGGGGCTAAAGAAACCTCTTCGGGAAAATCAAAGTATTCTTCCAACATTTCGTCTACTTCATCAGTCATCGTAGCGGAGAATAAGATGTTTTGGCGTTTGCCTTTGAGCATGGTTAGGATGGAAGTAACTTGAAAGCGAAATCCAAGATTCAATATTTCATCAAATTCATCGATGACTAATTTTTGCAAATTATCAAAGCGAACCACATTGTCTAAAGCCAAATCCATGATTCTACCCGGAGTGCCCACTAAAATATCAATCCCTTGATAAACCGCAGTTTTTTGAGTGTTGATGTTCACACCTCCGTAAACACCTAAGGTACGAACGGACATGTATTGACTCAATTTTTCAACCTCGGCAGCTACCTGTACCACTAATTCACGGGTTGGCACTATAATTACCACTCGCGGGGTATCGGTAGCGGCAAATTTCCATTGTTTTAATATGGGTAACAGATAAGCAAAAGTTTTTCCGGTACCGGTTTGGGCAATTCCCATCACATCGCGTCCTGACATAATCACCGGAAACGCACGTTCCTGAATAGGTGTAGGTGTAGTCAACCCTAATTCGTCAACGGCTTTTTGTAATGATTTCGGAAGATTGAATGACTCGAAAGTGCTCATGGTTTATTGAATTTCGGGCAAAGGTACGGAATTGAAAATAAACCTTAAAAGCCTTCGAAAACACCCAAGCCGAACAAAGCAAAATCATATTTCACCGGATCGATTGGGTCCAGTACCCGCAAGGAGGAATCTAACTCCGCTAAAGCCTTGCCGTCATTTTGTTTGCGGGTGAGTAATCCCAATTTTCGGGCGACATTCCCCGAATGTACATCGAGCGGACAAGATAAAACGGATGTTGGAATCTCAGACCACAATCCAAAATCAACACCATTGTTGTCTTTTCTAACCATCCATCGCAAAAACATATTGATTCTTTTGGCTGCAGAACCATGTGTCGGATCTGAAATATGCTTGGTGGTTCGAGGCAAATGCGACACTGTGAAGAATTGTTTTTTGAAAGTCGCAATAGCATTTTGCATAGAATCACCTTCCTGATGTTGGGTAAAAAAATGTTCTAAACCACCGTGATTCTGATACATTTGCTGCAAAGCGATGACAAAAGTTTTAAAATCGACACCGTTAAAAGTTCGGTGGACAAATGTTTCCAGGTTTTCTAAGTGATGCTCTTCATGATTCATGACGAAGTCGTAAGGCGAATTGCCCATTAAATCCATCATTCGATTGGCATTATTGATAATCATTTTGCGATTGCCCCAAGCAATGGTAGCCGTAAGAAAGGCGGCTGTTTCTATATCTTCTTTTAAGGTAAATTGATGCGGAATCTGAATTGGATCGCTTTCAATGAATTTAGGATTGTTGTAAAGCGCTACTTTCTCGTCTAAAAAATCTTTGAGTTCTGATTTAGTCATGACCGTTTACTTTTTGTGCTCTAAAGCCTTGGCTTAAAGTTTGTCCGCGAAATTGCGGAATAACGTTAAAATAGGTCTCAAAATAGTCGAGTTGCTCTTTATTTACAGTGGGTAAGTGACCGTTTCCGGTTATCCAGAAAATGGTGGTTTTTTGAGGAGCATAATAATCCAAATTACCTTTGTTTTCTCGGGTATAAGTCAGATTGTTTTTGCTGTTAGGTTTTGGAAAAATAAGGCTCTCTGTAGTAAAAGTGTTGTTTTTACTCAACATTTGATTGTTGGTGATACTGCCAAATGTTAACGGAATGAAAAGCACCACCGTACAGCCAAGTAATGACATGCCAATTAGTATAAGGATGATTTTTTCTTTCGTGAACCAAACGGCTGCCAACAGTAATCCGAAGAATAGGGTGAAATAAACATAAAAACGGTACTGCGGTGAACTAATGGCCAGTAAAATAAGGAGTGAAACAAAAACCATATAAATATCACGCAAGCCTTGTTTACTGTAATGTTTGGAAATGATAAAAGGAATAATCACCAATAATGCTACAGTTGTACATCCGATTATGCTATCTATTCCGCTTAACCAAAAATAGTGTCTTACAACATTCGCAAAAGTAGTTTGGGATAAACTACCAAAAGGCATGTAAAACGAATGCATCATATCGGGACTGAAGAAATAAGCCATTATCTCTTTTGGCACAATATAATCTATATTCGAATAAGGCAAGAAAGTCATGGGGAATAGCGGATAACCGGTAAGTATGATGTTCTTCACCACAAAGAGCAATAGGACTAAACCACCCAATAAACTAATAGACAAAACTTGGTTTTTGATTTGGTTGCGATATTTCAGTAAAATTATTATTGGTAATAGTAAAAGTACTAAAGCTGTAATTTTAATATAAACGGCAAAAATCAATAGGACACTGATTAGTTTGAATTTTTGGGCAATGTTCTCTGAAATGTCAGTGTAAATTGAAAACACTAAAAAAGCAATGGCATAAACCGCTAAATCAGGTGATGGCGCATTGACAAATTGAAACAAAAAAAGATAACTCAAAGGCAACAACCCAAAAACCAAATCCATTTTTCTTTGACTTCCCAAATAGGAGTGAAGTCGTTGAAAACTCCAAAAGTTTATTATTAACAGCAAAAAGCCATTCAAGTCGTTGAAGTCATCGTAAACAAACGATAGCGAATAGACGCTTTGTGCTATATGCCAACCACTGGTTTGCCCGAAAAATAAATGCAAATTGGCCAAACCAGGAACAAAACCATATTCGTTGAGCCATTTAATGGTTTGGATGTAATAGGTTTCGTTATCAATTATAAATGGTGTAGTTGCGGATTGTGCCAGTATTAAAATACTGCTAAGTGAAAAAAGTATTTTTAGCGTAAACGAAAAAAATCGAATAGACTTTACTGTAGTTTTCCACATCGCGATCCAATCAAATCTAAAACAATAACCTGAAATTAAAGTGATGGTGCTTAGAAAAACAGTAAAACCTAAGTCTATCGGTGCAAAAATGGCCCAAATACTGGCCAGTAAGGTTACTGCAAACAATCCAAGAGTGATAGTAACAGTAATGTTGCGCTCCGGAATGCCCAATAGCTTTGCAAAGCTTATTCCCAAACTTGAAGCCGTAACAAAAACATACAACCAACTCAGCAGAATAAGCGCCATAATATCAAACGATTAAGCCATCTTTCATTACTAACTTTCGGTCGGCCATATTCGCTAAATCTTCGTTATGAGTAACAATCACAAAGGTTTGTCCGAATTCATCACGCAGTTTAAAAAACAATTGGTGCAAATTCTCGGCTGAAGCAGTGTCTAAATTCCCTGAAGGTTCATCGGCATAGATTACTGCAGGTTTGTTTATCAAAGCTCGAGCTACAGCAACTCTTTGTTGTTCGCCTCCGGAGAGTTCGTTGGGTTTGTGGTGACTTCTTTCGGCTAAACCCAAATAAGCCAATAATTTTTTCGCTTCAGTCTCGGTAGCGTTTTTTTCTTTACCGGCTATGTAGGCCGGAATGCAAACATTTTCCAAAGCGGTAAATTCCGGCAATAATTGGTGAAATTGGAAGATAAAACCCAAATGTAAATTTCTAAACTTAGAAATGTCTTTATCATTCATTTTCAATACATTTTCACCATTTATTTCAAGTGAAGTATTATCTTCTTTGAAAGCATTGTCTAAGGTTCCTAAAATTTGTAACAAGGTTGTTTTTCCGGCACCGGAAGCCCCAACAATAGACACTATTTCTCCTTTTTTAATGTGCAGGTCAACTCCTTTAAGCACATGCAAATTATCGTAATATTTATGGATGTTTTTGGCCGTAATCATCAAATGAATTTTTCACAAAGTAACAAAGTATTTTGCTTATTAAACTTTGTATTGATTTTTTTTATCGTTGAATAAGTAATAAAGTTATGTTAATTGATTTTTTCTGTTTAATCATTTCGTACATTTGTTGAACAAAATAATTAATTCTTATGAACACTACCATTGAAAAAGAATTATTTGAACTGATAGGCGACAATCATCAAATGACTTCTGCAGACACACCGCTTCGGCCTGATGCTTTTGAAAAGTCAGACGAAGAAAAGAAAAAGGTCATAGAACATCACTTCTATCAAATTATGGAAGAAATGGGTTTAGATATGACAGACGACAGTTTGAGAGGAACGCCTCATCGTGTTGCCAAAATGTTTATTGATGAAATATTTTCGGGTTTAAATCCCGCCAACAAACCAAAAATATCTGTTTTTGATAACTCATATCAATATGATAAAATGTTGGTGGAAGCCGATATTAGTTTTAATTCTACTTGTGAACACCACTTTTTACCTATTATCGGTAAAGCACACATTGGATACGTTTCCAGCGGAAAAGTAATTGGTTTGTCAAAATTGAATCGTATTGTAGATTATTACGCCCGTCGTCCGCAAGTACAAGAACGATTGATTATGCAAATTTTTAATGAATTAAAAACCGTTTTAGATACTGAAAGTGTAATTGTAGTAATGGAAGCCAAGCATTTGTGTGTTTCCAGCAGAGGTATTGAAGATGAGAGCAGTTACACTTCAACCATACAATATGGAGGTATTTTTAATGATAAAGAAAACCGAAATGATTTCTTCAATTTAATAAGAGAGAAATAGATTTTTAGTTAATTAAGTATTTTTTGGGTAAAAAATCCTGAGTAGTATTACTCGGGATTTTTTTTATCTGAAAATAAAAAACCCAATCCCATAATTTTGAGCATCTTTTTTTCAAAAGCCCAAAAGAAAGTAAATTGTCCGAAAATAAATCCGTAACCAACTAACAATACCTGATAAATAGGGAAGATGAGTACAATGTAAAGCGGATAATAAATCCAGTTGGAAACTTCGCCTTTTACAATCCCGAAAAGTTGCAAAAAGGGTTTGGAAAGATAAGCGGCTGAAGAACCGGTTAAAGCAAATACAACAATAATGACAAATACTTGCCAATTCGAATTGATATTCCAGCGCTCTTTAAAACTTGCCATGAGGTAATTTTCTGTAAATATAAAGGATTATTGGCTGGGAACAAATCCGCCGCCGAGTCTTTGATTATAGCGATTTTGGAAATATACAAAGTAATTGTAAATCAAATAGTTTACTTCATATCCGTAGTGAATATTAGGTTGATAGTCAATTGGCATCATGTACAAATTAGGGTCAAAACTCAGAGGTTGAGAGACTCTTCTGTTCCATTCCGCTACATAGAATTGATTTTTGATTTCTAAAAAGCTCTCAGAATAAAAGCCTCTGGGTCTGGCTCTACCTACTAACCATGAACTGAATCCGGGATCAATAATGATAACCTCGTACTCTAAACTGTCATTAGCTATTTTAACCGTATCAGACACTTTGGCCGTTGCTGTAGTATCAGCGACAGTTTTTGAGCTATTGCAACCCATAATAATAAGTAGGAGGACAACAACGTAAATTAAAGTTCTCATAGACTCAATTTTCTATAAAATTAAGCATAATCATTGAAAAAAATGTTGCTGAGATGTTAAAATAGCAAAGCCGTACTTTTTGTACGGCTTTGTTAAACTTTATACTTTCTCAGATTGGAGTAGACTAATAATTTGCTCGGCCAATTCTGTTCCTATTCGATCCTGAGCTTCTAAAGTTGCCGCCCCGATATGCGGCGTCAATGAAATTTTCGGATGCATCAAAATCTGAATTTCCGGAGTTGGTTCTTTTTCAAACACATCCAAACCGGCAAACAATACTTTTTCGCTATCTAAAGCTTCCACCAAAGCCACTTCATCAATCACACCACCACGAGCACAGTTCACTATGCCAACGCCATCTTTCATCATCGCTAATTCTTCTTTTCCAATCACGTAACCTTCCTGAGCCGGAACGTGAAGCGTGATGAAATCAGCGTGTTTGAATACTTCCTCTAAAGGTTCGGTTTCAAATTCTACATTGATGAATTGACCGTTGTAAAAATCTACTCTAACCTCGGCTTTGTCTACAAATTTATCGGCGGCAATCACTTTCATACCCAATCCTAAAGCCATTTTAGCTACGGCTTGTCCTATTCGTCCAAAACCAATAATGCCTAATGTTTTACCACGTAGCTCAATACCATTAGCATAGGCTTTTTTCAAACCTTCAAAGTTAGAATCGCCTTCCAAAGGCATATTTCTATTGGCATCGTGTAAAAAACGAACACCGGTAAACAAATGTGCAAATACCAATTCCGCCACACTTTCCGAGGAAGAAGCCGGTGTATTAATTACATGTAGGCCTTTGCTTCTGGCATAAGCTACATCTATATTGTCCATACCAACACCGCCGCGACCAATAATTTTTAATCCCGGACAAGCATCAATAATGTCTTTTCTCACTTTAGTAGCACTTCGTACTAACAATACCGAAACATCGTTGGCATTGATATAATTGGCCACTTGTTCTTGTGCCACTTTAGTCGTAATCACTTCAAATCCGCCTTTTTCTAAAGCTTTGATACCGCTTTTTGAAATTCCGTCGTTGGCTAATACTTTCATTTACTGTAATTTGTAATTCGTAATTTATAATTCATAATTTTTCAGAAGCTGTTTCCCGCTTTCCGTTCCAATCTTTTTGTTTTAAAAAAAACAAAAAGGATTTCCGCTCCAATCGGGGCTAGGGCTATTGTGCTAACTGCGACTCGTTGCTGTAAACCGACTCAAATTCTTGCATCACCTCAACCAAAGCCTGCACGCTTTCCAGCGGTAACGCATTGTACATAGAGGCTCTGTATCCGCCTACAGAACGATGTCCGGTAATACCCGAAATACCGGCCGCTTTCCACATTTTGTCAAACGATTCCTGAAGTTCCGGATTTACCAATAGGAAAGTGGCATTCATAAAACTTCTGTCAGCTACAGCAGCCGTTCCTTTAAACATGGAGTTTCTATCAATTTCACTGTACAGCAAATGGGCTTTGGCTTCGTTAATTTTTTCAATGGCAGTAATACCACCTTGTTTTTTCAACCACTGCAGGGTTAGCAAACAAGTATAAACGGCAAATACAGAAGGCGTATTGTACATGCTTTCTGCTTTGATGTGTTTTTGATAATCTAAGATACTTGGAATGACACGACCGGTTTTGCCTAAGATTTCTTCTTTAACAACTACCAGTGTAGCACCCGCAGCACCCATATTTTTCTGCGCTCCGGCATAAATCAAATCAAATTGAGAAAAATCTAATGTGCGTGAAAAAATATCCGAACTCATATCGCAAACCACCGGAATAGTCGTTTTAGGAAACGATTTCATTTGGGTTCCGAATATGGTATTGTTGCTGGTGCAGTGAAAATAATCCGCGTCAGTCGGGATACTAAAATCTTTTGGTATGTGATTGTAATTTTGTGCTGCAGAAGAAGCTACAACAACCGTTTCTCCAAACAATTTGGCTTCTTTAATGGCGTTGTTAGCCCAAGTTCCGGTATCCAAATAAGCGGCTTTGCCATTCGTTTTCATCAAATTGTAAGGTACCATTAAGAATTCCAAGCTCGCACCGCCTTGCAAAAATAAGGCCTGATAGCCTTTGCCTTCCAATCCTAAAAGTTCCAAAACCAAAGCTCTCGCTTCTTCCATAACGGCTACGAAATCTTTACTGCGATGTGAAATTTCCAAAATAGACAAACCTGATTGGTTGAAATCCAAAATGGCTTGAGCCGATTTTTCAAAAACTTCTTGTGGTAATATGCACGGTCCGGCGCTGTAGTTGTGTTTTTTCATAATAGTATTTCCAAAAAATTAAAGTGCAAATTTCGGAAATAGGTCTAAAATAAGCGGTTAGAATTCCGCAATAATAAGGCTATGTTATTAACGAAATCGTTTTAGTTTATAATATTTATTGTGAATTTTACAATCAAATTTGCAACAAAAACTGTAGTGTATCTACATTATCCGCATAATCCCAAAGTTCCGGTTGCTGGGTTTTACCAAATGGGATACTGTTAGGTGTTAACCCATTGGAAACCACACACTGAATTTGCTCTTTATCGTTTTCCAATCTCAGCTTTACCTGTTCTAAATCATCGTAGTATTCATAAAAAACCGAGGATATAGGCGAGGTATAGCTGCTGTCTTCTTTCAAAGTCAAGAAGTCATTGTCGAGTAATTTAAAATTACTCATCAGGAAAACAGCTTTGTTGTAGTCGTAGTTATTGGAATATTTCTCGTAAAAAATAACGTCTTTGTATTCGTATATGGCTTTAAAAAAAGACTGAAAATCGTAGTCTTTCGGCACAAAAAGTTTGGAAACGTTGCGACAACCTAAACCATAGTATCGGAAAATATCTTCGCCTAAACGCACTAAATCTTCATGGCTTTCTTTCCCGGTTAACAGCGCCACTGAATTGCGGTTTTTGCGAATGATACTCGGTTTGTCTTTAAAATAGAATTCGAAATAACGGGCTGTATTGTTGCTTCCGGTAGCGATTACGGCATCAAAATTTTCCAGTTTCCCATCAGTAAAAGTGATATAGTTTTCCATTTCCGGTGATACAGTTACCAAATATTGGGCTAAAAATTTAATCAAATGTTGGTCGTTAGAAGAAGTTTTAACTAACACTTTATGTCCGGATAGCAATACCGAAAGGAAATCGTGAAAACCCACGAGCGGAATGTTTCCGGCTAAAATCAACCCTACAGTTTTTGGTTTTATGGTCGAGAAATTGTATCGTGACAACCAAGCATTCAAATTATCTTCCGTCAAGGCTTTGGCCCAAGATTGTACAGCATGATACACTTGCTCCGGTGTAAACCAACCGTTATGTGATTGGGATAATTGAATCAAATCCACAATCGCATCGAAGTACAAATCGTTGTGCAATACGCCTTCTTTTTTTTGATTTTGGTCTACATTAAATTGACTCAAAAACTGACCTAATGCGATAAAACAATTTTTTTTCTCGATTTGTAACATGAGTAACTTGTTTATGAATGGTTTTGATTGTAATTTTGCGCAAAATTAGTGAAAAAAATGAGTTTCGAGTTGCGGGTTTCGAGTTAATAAATTAGCCCTAAACCTAAATGATGCATCCGAAACCCTGAATCATAAACTCCAAACTATTAAAAAATGGCTATCATAATAACAGACGAATGTATTAACTGCGGGGCTTGTGAACCGGAATGTCCGAATACCGCAATTTATGAAGGTGCCGATGATTGGCGCTATAAAGACGGTACCAAGTTAAGAGGTAAAGTCATTTTGCCTGACGGTACAGAAGTTGATGCCGATGCACCACAAACACCTATATCCGATGATATTTATTATATAGTACCCGGAAAATGTACCGAGTGTAAAGGTTTTCATGAAGAACCCCAATGTGCCGCGGTTTGTCCGGTTGATTGTTGTGTTCCTGATGACAATCACGTAGAAAGTGAAGAGACTTTATTGAATCGTCAATCTTTCTTGCATAACGAATAAAAAAAATCCTGGGTTTAAACCCAGGATTTTTTTTGATTTTTAGAATTTGAAATTCATACGAGCGTAATAAAAAGCGCCTCCGAATCCCATTTGTACCGCATCCCAATAGCCACCGGCTTCAACCCAGTCGTCTTGTTGATCAGGATATACATTGAATAGGTTGTTGCTTCCAACAATCAATTTGGTGTTTTTAGACAAATTAAAGCCAAGTGTTAAGTCGGTTACAATTTTTACACCATAAGTATCGGTAGCCGCTTTGATTTGGTTGGCGAACGAACCGTAATCGGCTACGTCTTCATACATTTGGTAATCCAACAATTTTACTTCGCTGAAACGGGTGAAGGCCAAACCGGCGTCAAACCATTTGCGCGCATAATTCAAATTCAAACTAAACTTATTGTCCGGTGCCGAGGCTAAAAGAAATGCTTTTTCTCTCTCTCCGAAGAAAGTTTGCTCATCCAAAGTGCCGTTGTTTACCGCATCCACTTTCATATTGTTGATGTTACCAACTAAAGTAGCACCAAAAGAATTATCGCCGATTTTTTTCTTCCAAGCAATTACCACATCCAATCCTGTTGTTTTGGTATCAACGCCATTCACAAAGAATTGGGCTTGATCTACACCAATGTTCAAAGCCGAAGCATCAAAATAGCCTGTCAATACAATTCTGTCTTTTACATTTACCATATAACCATCGATGGTTGCAGTAAAATCTCCGTAACTGGCAGTAAAACCTAACGAGCCGTTGATGGCTTTTTCCTCATTGAGTTTGCCAATGCCAAAAGCTTGGGTAACCGGACTGTTGTTTGGCGACAACAATATCTCAGAAGCACCGGTAGAGGAGAAGTTAGTGAATCTTAAGTTATAGTAAATCTGCGCCAAAGAAGGTGCTCTAAAGCCTGAACTGATAGAACCTCTAAAGTTAACATTACCGCCTGTTTTTAATCGGGCTGCAATTTTTCCGTTCAATGTACTTCCAAAGTCGCTGTAGTTCTCAAAGCGTAAAGCAGAAGATACCATAAAATTATCACTCACATCCAACTCGCCATCAGCATATAAAGAAACATTGGAACGACTTCTGTTCACTACATTATCCGGACTGTATCCGGGAAACCCTTGTGAACCGCCCGGTCTTGGATCGCCGGTATTTGGATCGGTTGGGATGGTTTGGTTTAAAGGATCAGTGATAGGTTGACCGTTTACATCATACGTGGCATATGAACCTTCTTCACCGGCAAATATGGTGAATTGTTCCGTGCGGTATTCGGCACCAAAGGCCAAGTTAAAACCGTTTAAAATGCTATCGTAGTTTTTAGATAAATCCAAGTTTACCGTATTCTGACTTAAAGTATGGCCACCTGCATCAAACTCGGTAGGTGAAGCTTCTTCCAATGATGCATTCAAGGTACCTTTGATGAAATAATGGAAGCTGTTTTTACCAAAAGTATTGCTAATATCAACATTCCAGCCACCGGCAGTTTTGGTTCTGAATCCCGCAGCAATGGAATGATCTACAATTAAAGAGGTTATTCTTGGCGTGAACCCATTTGGGTAAATATCGGTCACAATTCTAGGAGACGGATTGTTTCGGGTAAACGCATAAGCATCGGTGTTTCTAAAATTTCTTCCACCAAAAGCGTAGAATTTAGTTTTGTCGGAAACCGGTATAGCTGCATTTACAAAGAAGTTAAAGCCTTCGATAGCCGCTTCTCCAAAACCTCTTCTGAAATCAAAACCCGGACGTAAGGTTTTGTCTTTGTTGATGTACTCGGCTGTAAAGTTCGCAAACCCTCCGTTATCACCAATTTTAGTTCCGTAATTGGTGGTTACTTTGATGGAATTCCCGTCAAAACTTCTGCCGTCGGCTAACTTATTGCCATCGGCATTGGTGTCTAAAAAGTTGTCTCCGGTGTTAGGTGTGCCTGCCGGGAAATTGCCGTCAGCTTTGGTACTGTAAGCACCATAACTAATGGTTCCCGTTAACTCATCAACATTGTCGTTTAACACAATATTGATTACTCCGGCAATGGCATCGGAACCGTACTGAGCAGCTGCACCGTCTCGCAATATCTCTATTCTTTTGATGGCGCTGGCAGGAATTGCATTTAAGTCGGTTCCCGTATTCCCGCGACCACGAGTACCAAATAAGTTAATCAGAGAAGATTGATGCCTTCTTTTGCCGTTGATTAAAACCAAGGTTTGATCGGGTCCCATTCCTCTTAGCGTCGCCGGGTCAACATGGTCAGCGCCATCTGATCCCGATTGTTTGTTGGCATTAAACGAAGGCGCTGCATATTGTAATAATTCATTGATTTCCAGTTTACCGCTTTGCGTGGTAACGCTTTTAACATCAATAATGTCAATTGGAACCGCCGAATTCACTACCGTTCTTTTAGAATTTCGTGAACCTACAATTTTAATTTCCTGAAGTTGATTCACTTTTGTCGAGTCATTTGAGGTCGTGCCGCTCTGTTTCTCTTGCGCTGCTAAATACCCAAACTGTAGTGAAAATAATAAAACAGTAATTTTTTTCATAAGTAGTTGGTTAGGAGTTAATGCTTGCAAGTTACTCTTTTTGGAAGCTATTTTAACATATGTTATAAAAGTATTTCAACAAATTAACTAACATTTAAAGGTTTTTTCAAAATAAACTAAATTTGATTAAATTTGTTCAAACCCAATCTTAAAATGAAACATTGTTACCTGCTTTTTTTGCTGATCTTTGGTTGGATGGTTTCGGCACAAAATGTTGAAATAGCAATTGTATTGAAAGACGCCGATACCAATCTGCCGGTAGAAGATGCGACTGTATATGTTTTGAAAACAAAGCAGTCGCTGTTGAGTAATAGCGAGGGTAAAGTGACATTTCTTTTGAATGGTTCTTCCAATATTCAGGTTACCCATTCTTCTTACGCTAAAATCACTGTTCGTTCGTCAGCCTTACTCAAAACAGATAATGTTATCTATTTGAAAAGAACCGTGAACGATTTGGACGAAATTATTGTAACCAAACAGCATCCGCAGAAGATATTGAAGAATTTGGTAGAGAATTCAATAAAAAGATTAACAGTGCCAGCTCGGTTAAAAGTCTATTCCAGAGAGTTTTTTAAAATGGATGGGAATTATACGTATTACAACGATGGATTAATGAATTTTCAGCTTTACGGAAAAGACAAGAATTTTAAAAGCAATATTTTAGTTGAGCAAAACCGTTCTTTCGGATTGGTTTACGATCAAATCAATAATGATGTTTTGGGATACAATCTCAATGATATTATGGAGAATTACTATAATTTTAAATACTTAGGTCCGATTATGGATACCGGTGCGAAAAAAAAATATGACTATGTGATAAAGTCGTTTTCTGCCAACCAAGATTACAATGTGATGATAGTGACTCCAGTTGATAACACATCAGCTTTGCGCGACGATTTCAAAATCATTTACGATTGGAAAAAGAAAATCATCATAGAAATCAATACTACTGTTTCTCCCACAACTTTATCTAATGTAAAAGAGAAAAAAGCCGTTGGTTCCAAAAACATTTACAAGTCGGTCTTTAAAGCGATTTACCGTTTTGAGGGTGAAAATTATTATTTAGTTAGTTCAAAAGAAGAAATTGGTTTTGAGAGAGTTGATAAAAATAAAACTACTGATATTGAAGTGAGAAATTATTTTGTAACCACGAATTTCAGCAATCAAAATTACAGTTATAAAGAGAGTGAAGTTTTTAAAGACAAAACATTATACAACAAGAAAAACACCATTCTTTCATCCTATTGGGATATATCGGGTTTGGCTACCACTGAAGAAGAACAAGCCATCATCAACCAACTGCAAGATCGAACGCCATAAGCTGAGATTGTGCTTTGTTACTTGGTTTTAATCCTTTATATTTGCGCACTTTTTAAAACCAATTTGAAACACAATGAAAGCAGGAATTGTAGGATTACCTAATGTGGGAAAATCAACTTTATTTAATTGTTTGTCTAATGCTAAGGCACAAAGTGCAAACTTTCCCTTTTGTACCATCGAACCTAATATTGGAGTGGTAAACGTTCCTGATCCTCGTATCAATAAATTGGAAGAATTGGTTAAGCCGGAGCGTGTCCAAATGGCTACTGTTGATATAGTTGATATCGCGGGCTTAGTAAAAGGAGCCAGTAAAGGCGAAGGTTTAGGGAATCAATTCTTGGCCAACATCAGAGAGTGTAACGCCATCATACATGTGTTGCGCTGTTTTGATAACGATAACATTGTTCACGTTGACGGTAGTGTCAATCCTATACGCGATAAAGAAACCATTGATATAGAGTTACAATTAAAAGACTTGGAAACGGTTGAAAAACGCCTGGAAAAAGTTAACCGTGCCGCTAAAACCGGTAATAAAGAAGCACAAGCAGAAAAAGCCTTGTTGGATCGAATTCGTGAAGCGCTTTTGCAAGCTAAATCAGCAAGAACGGTTGTACCTCAAAATCACGAGGAAGAAGCTTTAATGGAAGATTTTCAATTAATTACCACCAAACCGGTGTTGTATGTTTGCAATGTTAACGAAGAAGCAGCCGCTACCGGAAATGCTTACGTTGACCAAGTGCGTGAGTTGGTAAAAGATGAAAATGCTGAAGTAATCGTATTAGCCGTTGGTACCGAAGCGGATATCACTGAATTAGAAACCTATGAAGAGCGTCAGATGTTTTTAGAAGATTTAGGTTTGACGGAGCCCGGAAGTTCAGTTTTAATCCGCGCGGCTTATAAATTATTAAAACTGCAAACCTATTTTACCGCGGGTGTAAAAGAAGTTCGTGCATGGACCATTAATGTTGGTGATACCGCGCCTAAAGCTGCCGGTGTTATTCATACTGATTTTGAAAAAGGATTTATCCGTGCCGAAGTTATTGCATTTGAGGATTTTGCACATTATGGTTCAGAGGCCAAAGTAAAAGAAGCCGGTAAACTCAGAGTTGAAGGAAAAGACTACATAGTTAAAGACGGAGATGTAATGCATTTCCGATTTAATGTATAGTAAATCGACTTTAAATAAAGTAATAGAAAGGCTACTAATGAATTTTAGTAGCTTTTTTTTTGTTATTAAAAAAAAATCCGTTACTTTATGTTGCCTTAAGTCGACATACTATGAAACTTCAACAACTTACTATCAACCAAAACCGTGAGGAAACACTGCTCTTTTCTTCGGACGGTTTTGATCAAGAGCAATGCAATCTCGTTCTTGCTTTTGGAGAGAGAACTTTCTTAGAAAGTACCAAACCCTATGAAACCCTCAGAAAACGATATCCTAACGGAAGTATCGTGATTTGTTCTACCTCAGGTCAAATTGCCGTCAGTGGCTTAGTCGAAAATCAATTAGTCGTCACCGCTTTAGCCTTCGAAAAAACGGCCATAAAGACAGTTCAAGCAGATATTCAGCTGGATAGTGATGTTCAATCTTTGGGGAATACTATCAAATCTGAATTGTTTTCCCATGATTTGAAATCAATATTGGTTATTTCTGAAGGAAGTTTTGTTAACGGAACAGAATTAATTAACGAATTAATCAATCAAACGGATAAAAACATTCCTATATTCGGTGGTTTAGCTGGCGATGAATATCATTTCGAAAAAACTATAGTCGGTTTAAATGCCGATGCCACGCAAGGTAAAATTGTAGCCATTGGCTTTTACGGAGATAACATCCACTTTGGTTTTGCTTCCGAAGGCGGTTGGAGTGATTTCGGACCGGAGCGCGAAGTTACCCAATCTGATAAAAATGTGCTTTATAAAATCGGAGACCGATTTGCGTTAGATATTTACAAAGAATATTTAGGAAAATATGCCGATGAGTTACCGGGATCTTCATTGTATTTTCCACTTTCTATGAAGGAAGATGGACATTCTAAACCGGTGGTCAGAACCATACTTTCCATCGACGAAAAGAATAAATCCATGACCTTTGCGGGAAATATACCTGAAGGATCAACCGTTCGGCTCATGAAAGGCAACTTCGATAAGTTAGTAGATGCTTCTTATCAAGCAGCAACGCGAATTAGAGACAACCAAACCCAAACCCCGCAATTGGCCTTATTGGTGAGTTGTGTAGGGCGAAAAATTGTTTTGGGCAACAGAACCGAAGAAGAAATTGAGGCAGTTAAAGAGGTTTTTGGTAAAAACCTACTGGTTTGCGGCTTTTATTCCTATGGTGAAATTTCTCCGACTTTAAGTAATGTCGCCTGCGAATTACACAATCAAACCATGACTATTTCTACCCTATACGAATCATAGTACTCATGGATAAAACTACTATTCACAGACAACTACAGCGGCAAATCAGCAAATACCTGCCGGAGGATTTGGTGTCTCATCATCCTGAACTTCAAAAGTTTATTGAAGTGGTTAATTTATCCTATCTGAATTATGAGAAAGATGCCGAATTATTTGAACAATCTACTCGTTTGAATGATATTGAATACTCTGAAGTAAACAAAAAATTAAAGGCAGAATTATTCAAGAAAGAAGAGATACATCAAAAATTAGTTTATGCCATCAACCAACTCAACGATAAGAAGGTTAAAGTTGGGGAAGAAGACAATCTTATAGAGTTGCTCAATATTTTAAATCAGGAAATTGATTCAAAAAAAGAGTATCAACGACAATTGTATTTAGCCAAATCCCACGCTGAAAAGGCCAACGAAGCCAAATCCGATTTTCTTTCGGTAATGAGTCATGAAATCAGAACACCACTCAATGCTATTATTGGTCTGATTTACATCATGGAGAAGGAAAACACCTTATCGAGTTTTCAGGAAAATATAGAGGTATTGAAGTATTCGGCACAAAATCTATACTTGTTGATTAACAATATACTTGATTTCAGCAAAATTGAAGCCGGTAAAGTTGAACTCGAGAACATTCCGTTCGATTTGCATGAGTTAATCCAACAAATCGCCAAATCACTTCAAATTAAAGCCGAAGAAAATAATGATACAATAGTCATCGAAATCGATAAAAATTTCAAGGGTAATATTTTCAGTGATCCTTTGAGAATTGGGCAAATATTAACCAATTTGATTTCGAATGCCATTAAGTTTACCCGCGAAGGCACTATTAAAGTCAAGGTGACCCAATTAGAACAAGACCAATACCATTCTAAATTTAAAGTTGAAGTGATTGACAGCGGTATCGGTATTGCCATTGATAAATTCCAGCAAATTTTTGAAAAATTTGAACAGGCTGAAAATACTACTACACGTAAGTTCGGCGGTACCGGATTAGGATTGGTAATTTCAAAAAAACTTTTGCAACTACTGGATTCCGATATCGAATTGGAAAGCGAAGTAGGGAAAGGATCAAATTTCAGCTTTGTATTGAGTGTTCCATATTTGTCGGATCACAGTAATGTAAACAATGACATTCTTTATCATGACTACATCGAAGAAAACTTAGATGGTTTGCGTGTGCTTTTGGTAGAAGATAATCTGATTAATGTAAAAGTAGCCGAAAAAATTCTTTCCCAATGGAACGTTCAGGTTGATGTGGCTTTGAACGGATTGATAGCCACCCAAATGTATGAATCCGGAAAGTATGACATTATTTTAATGGACTTAGCCATGCCGGTTATGGATGGTTATGAGGCCACTATCAATATCCGTTTTCGAGACATTACAGTTCCTATTATAGCTTTAACCGCCTCAGCTTCTTATGGTTACTTGGAAAAAGCCATGTTAATTGGTATCAACGAGTACATTTTAAAACCTTTTAATCCTAAAGAACTCAATTTAAAGTTGAGAAAACACTTCAAAGCTTCGGTTTAAAATTAGTTTTCAAGGTTAGTTTATGAGTTGGCTTTTTGTTAAAATTTGTCAATATCATTCTTAATAACTTTGATAAATATCATTTCAAAAATAGGGCGAATTCCACTATATTAGCGGAAAATCGTTATTTTTAAAATGGCCGAACAAAATCAATATACCGAAGACAATATCCGTTCACTCGATTGGAAAGAACACATCCGAATGCGTCCCGGAATGTACATCGGAAAGCTCGGCGACGGTTCTTCGCCCGATGACGGAATTTACATCTTACTCAAGGAAGTAATCGATAACTGTATCGACGAGTTCGTAATGGGCGCCGGTAAAGTGATTGAAGTGACCATCAAGGACAAAATGGTTACCGTACGCGATTACGGTCGCGGTATTCCACTTGGCAAAGTCGTTGATGTAGTGTCTAAAATGAACACCGGTGGAAAGTATGATTCCAAAGCCTTCAAGAAATCGGTAGGTTTAAACGGAGTGGGTACCAAAGCGGTTAATGCTTTGTCTAATTATTTCCGAGTGGAATCGGTTCGTGACAATCAGCAAAAAGCTGCCGAATTCTCTGCCGGGAATTTAACCATAGAAGAAGACATTCAAGAAACCACGAAGCGGAAAGGAACCAAAGTGGCTTTCGTAGCCGATGACACCATTTTCAAAAACTACAAATACCGCAATGAGTATGTCATCCGCATGCTCAAAAATTACTGTTATCTCAACACCGGTTTAACCATTTATTACAATGGTGAAAAGTACTATTCTGACAATGGTTTGAAAGATTTGTTGGAAGAAACCATTGCGGAAGAAGACATGCAATATCCGATCATCCATTTGTTGGGCGACGATATCGAAGTGGCTATCACACACAGTAAATCGCAATATTCCGAAGAATACCATTCATTTGTTAACGGCCAAAATACCACGCAAGGCGGAACGCATTTAGGCGCTTTCCGTGAAGCCATTGTAAAAACCATCAAAGAGTTTTACAACAAGAATTTTGAAGCCTCTGATATTCGAAAATCCATCGTTTCCGCTATTTCGGTCAAAGTAGAAGAACCGGTATTCGAATCGCAAACCAAAACCAAATTGGGTTCTACCGAAATTGGTCCGAATGGCCCGTCGGTGCGAACGTTTGTCAACGATTTTATCAAAACCAAATTAGACAACTTTTTGCATAAAAATCCGGAGACTGCCGATTTGCTTTTACGCAAAATTCTCCAAGCCGAACGCGAGCGTAAAGAATTATCCGGTATTCGTAAACTGGCCAAAGAGCGTGCTAAAAAGGCGAGTTTGCACAACAAAAAACTCCGCGACTGTCGTGTGCATCTAACCGATGCCAAAAACCCGAGAAGCTTAGAAAGCACTTTGTTTATTACTGAGGGAGATTCGGCTTCTGGTTCCATTACCAAATCGCGTGATGTTAACACTCAAGCGGTTTTCAGTTTGCGCGGTAAACCGTTAAATTCGTATGGCATGACCAAAAAGATTGTCTACGAAAACGAAGAGTTCAACTTATTGCAGGCGGCTTTAGACATCGAAGAAGACATGGGCGATTTGCGCTACAACAACATTGTAATCGCTACCGATGCCGATGTCGATGGTATGCACATTCGCTTACTGTTGATTACTTTCTTTTTGCAATTCTTTCCTGAATTGATTAAAGACGGTCATTTGTATATTTTGCAAACGCCATTGTTCCGCGTGCGCAACAAAAAAGAAACCATTTATTGCTATTCCGAGCAAGAACGTATTGACGCCATCGAAAAACTCAAACCCAAACCGGAAATCACCCGATTCAAGGGATTAGGAGAAATTTCGCCGGACGAGTTCAAGCATTTCATCGGACAAGACATTCGTTTAGATCCGGTGATGTTGGACAAAGCCACATCGATTGAAACCTTACTCGAGTTTTATATGGGCAAAAACACCCCGGACCGACAAGATTTCATCATCAATAACTTGAAGGTGGAATTGGATGTGGTGGAAGAATAAGATTTTTAGATTCTGAGCGGCTGAGTTACTGAGCTGCTGAGAATGATGCAAATAGGTTTAAATAAAATACAATTAGTAGTAAATCAATAATTACGGTTATTAAGAGAATTGGACATAAGTTCAAACTCAGAAACTTAGCTACTTAGCAACTTTATATGAAAGACGAAGAAGACGATATCATTCCTAACGAAGACGACAACGAAGCGTTGAACGAGTCAACTAACGATGAAAATGCTGATGAAGGTTTTGACGATGTCATTCGCCCTTCCACCGGCAGTCATTTTTATGAAAACGATGAAAATCCGGAAGATACCATTACCAAAGTAACCGGTATGTACAAGGATTGGTTCCTCGATTACGCTTCTTATGTAATTTTGGAACGCGCCGTTCCCGCCATAGAAGACGGTTTCAAACCCGTACAACGCCGTATCATGCACTCGATGAAAGAGTTGGATGACGGTCGTTATAACAAAGTGGCGAACATCGTTGGGCATACGATGCAATACCATCCTCACGGTGACGCGAGTATAGGTGATGCCATAGTGCAAATTGGGCAGAAGGATTTGCTCATCGATATGCAAGGAAACTGGGGAAATATCCTAACCGGTGACGGAGCGGCAGCTTCGCGTTACATTGAAGCGCGCATTTCCAAACTCGGACACGAAATTCTCTATTCACCTAAAATTACCACTTGGGGCGTTTCGTATGACGGTCGTAGGGCAGAACCGATCAACCTTCCGGTGAAATTTCCGTTGTTGTTGGCGCAAGGTGCTGAAGGAATCGCCGTTGGATTGTCAACCAAAGTATTGCCACACAACTTCAACGAACTCATCGATTGTTCGATTAAAGTCTTAAAAAACAAACCCTTTACGTTGTATCCCGATTTCCCGACAGCCGGTATAGCCGATGTGTCTAATTACAATGATGGTATGCGTGGCGGTCGTGTTAGAGTACGTGCTAAAATCAGTCAACTTGACAAACAAACCTTGGTGATTACCCAAATTCCGTTTTCAACCAATACTTCAACACTCATTGACAGTATATTGAAAGCCAATGAAAAAGGGAAAATCAAGATCAAAAAAATAGAAGACAATACCGCCGCTGAAGTGGAAATTGTAATTCACTTACCGCCGGGTGTTTCTCCCGATAAAACTATTGATGCTTTGTATGCGTTTACTGCTTGTGAAACATCGGTGGCACCTTTGGGTTGTGTGATTGAAAACCACAAACCACGCTTTATCGGGGTTTCTGATATGTTGAAAATTTCCACCCACAGAACAGTGGATTTACTCAAACGCGAGTTGGAAATTCAATTGGATGAACTCGAAAACAAATGGCATTTCTCGACTTTGGAAAAAATATTCATTCGAGAAGAAATGTACATCGACTTTAAGTTGTACTCCGACAGGGAATCGCTTTACGTGTACATGTACGACCGATTCAAACCTTTCGCCAAATCCTTTGTGCGCGAGATTAATGACGACGATTTGCAAAAGCTGACGCAAATTCCGATGATACGCATCACGCGTTTCGACTCGGACAAAGCGGATGACGCTATTGCTAAGTTGGAAGCCGAAATGGAGCAGGTAAAACATCATTTAGACCATATTATCGACTTTGCTATTGCTTACTTCCAAAACTTGAAAGACAAATTTGGTAAAGGCAGAGAACGCTTGACCGAGTTGCGAAACTTTGATACGATAGAAGCTACGAAAGTGGTTTTGAGAAACACCAAACTCTATGTGAATAGGGAAGAAGGCTTCTTCGGCACCGGATTGAAAAAAGACGAATATGTAGCCGATTGTTCTGATATAGATGATGTGATTGTGTTTTTACGCGATGGTAAAATGATGGTGTCTAAGGTTGACGAAAAGAAATTCGTAGGCAAAGACATTATTCACATTGCGGTTTTCGATAAAAACGATAAGCGCACGATTTACAATATGATTTACCGTGATGGTAAAAACGGCTCGGCTTTTATCAAACGTTTCAACGTATCCGGAATTACTCGGGATAAGTTTTATGATTTAACACAAGAAAAAGCCGGAAGCCAAGTCTTATATTTTTCAGCCAATCCTAATGGCGAAGCCGAAACGGTAACGGTTTTACTTCGACAAATAGGTAGTGTAAAAAAACTGAAATGGGATTTGGATTTTTCTGATATCGCTATTAAAGGAAGAGCTTCACGAGGTAATACGGTGACCAAATATCCGATTAAGAAAATAGAGTTGAAGGAAAAAGGAATTTCTACGCTACGACCCCGTAAAGTATGGTTCGACGACACGGTACAGCGTTTAAATGTGGATGGACGAGGAGAATTGTTGGGTGAATTCCGTCCGAATGATCGCTTACTGATCATCAACCAAAACGGTAAACTGAAAACCATTATCCCTGAATTGACCACGCATTTTGAAGAAGGTATGATAGTGTTGGAAAAATGGCATCCTAAAAAACCAATTTCCGCCATTTATTACGATGGTGAAAAAGAACGCTACTTTGTTAAACGCTTTTTGGTGGAAAACGAGAACAAGGAAGAGACTTTTATTACCGAACACGAAAAATCACAATTAGAAATTGTATCCACCGATTGGCGTCCGGTAGCGGAAGTAGTTTTTGCTAAAGTTAAAGGTGTTCAAAAAGATACGATTACGGTCGATTTAGAACAATTTATTGCCGTTAAAGGGATTAAAGCACTTGGTAACCAATTGACAGCCGACAAATTAAAACAGATCAACTTACTCGAACCATTGCCGTTTGAAGAACCGGAAGAAGTTCAGCCGGAAGATATGGAAGTAAGCGGTGAAAGTAACCTAACCGAAGACATCCAAACAGAAACTGATGATGACGGACAGATTACTTTGAGTTTAGAATAAAAGAAACCCTGCGAAGCGGGGTTTTTTTACTGTATAGATTTTTGAGTCGGTGAAAATGAAATCAAAAAATCCCGTCCTAAAAGAGCGAGATTCTTTTGATTATTGAGTTTGATACAGGATTTACCCTATTTAGAAATTCGCAAAAAGGAATAATTTAATTAACGTTATCTTGAGCCGTCTTATTTACAATGTCGTGTATGATAGTATCGAGTTTGTTGGCAGATTCTCCAATGTATTCTACTAGTTTTTCATCAGTATAACCTATCTTATGGTTGTCTTTTAAGAGATTTATCAAACCCAATAAGTTGGCTAAAGGAGCACGAACTACATGTGATTGTGTCCAAGAGATGTCTCTTAACGCTTTGTCTTGCGACTCAATTTTGTTCATTTTCTCTAGGGATTCCGTTAAGTCAATCATAGCTCCAATGATACGAGTTACTTCACCCTCTGCATTTCGAATAAAAATACCTTTGTGTTGGATGTAGGCAATTTCTCCATTGGCTTTAACAAAGCGATAGTCGGCGTTGAAAAACTCTTTTTTAGAGTTCTTGATGGCTTTTTTTAAATCTTTTATCACCCTTTCGCTGTCGTCAGAATGGATATTTTTTAGCCATAAATTTTTATCGGCCATACCGGTTTCATAGCCAAACATAGTATTGAATCCTTCCCCAAAGAATATGGTATCATTTACATTATCCCAATCGATTATTGCCTCAACAGTGGCTTTGGCCAAGATTTTGAAACGTTCATTGCTTTCAATGATTTCTTGTTCGTGTAGTTTTCTTTTGGTTATATCAACGGCAATTCCTTCCAGTCTTAAAGGAACATTGCTTTCATCTCTGATAAGATGTATCCTTTCTAAAATCCATTTGATTTTTCCGGAATCAGTCACGATTCTTTGTTCACTCTCGATGATTTCATTAATCCCGAAATTAGAAAAGGTATCCATGTTGAGTTTATGACGTTCCTCCGGATGAAAACGGTTTTTGATATTATCCAAAGTCAACTCAAAAGTTTTCGGGTTGGTTTCAAATATCTTGTGCATTTCGTGAGACCAAATGATTTCCGAAGTCTTCAAATCATTAGTCCAATAACCCATACTGGCAATTTCACAAGCCATTTTTAAACGAGTATTGGTTTCCAACAAGGCTTTTTGGGTATTCATTTCGGCTGTTACGTCAACAACAGAAGCCAATCGAGCTTTTTTGCCTTCAAAAGTTACCCAAGTAGTTTTGACTTTTACGTTGATGATGTCACCGTTTTTTTTCTGATGTCGCAATATGGTTGATAACGAACTGTCGGTAAACAAAGAGTAGGCCAGTAGCTCTTCAAACAAAGCCAAATCTTCTTTAGGACGGATATTTTTAAGCGTCATTGATAGATATTCATCATTTGTATAGCCATAGTGATTGCAAGCCGCTTCATTCACTAATATAAACTTTAGAGTATCTACATCAAAAATCCACATTGGTAAAGGACTGTGATTAAACAAGTCGATGTATTCTTGTTTGGACTGTTTGAATTGTTCCTCAGTAATCAATTTAAAATCAATAATTTGACGGTAATAATTGGATAATTTATTGATATTAAGCTTCATTAATACATGAAGTAAAACTGAAGTGATAAGGATAAAAGACAACCCTTTAAGGGTTTGAAACTTAGAAAGCATTTCAACATCTCTGAAAAGCAGTTCCAAAAAATAGTCTGATGTAAAAATATAAACTGCGCTTACAGCAGCATATATTAGTACAATTTTAAAAGATGAGAATCTTTTTAAGAATGTAATTTTTTTTTCCATTGGCCCCCGATTTACAATTAGCCATACCTCTATAACTAGGACAAAGGTATTGTATTTACCTGTTTATAAATATGATAATCGTCATAGAGTAACAATTATTTTACATATAGTTTTTATAGAGTGTACAAGTAAAAAACTCCCCTTTAAGGAGAGTTTTTGAAAAAAGTTAAAGCGTTTAAGATTTCTTTTTTCGCATCTTCATATTGATAAATTCCACTGCCAAGGAGAAAGCAATGGCGAAATACAAATATCCTTTAGGCACCACGCCTACATGTTGTCCGGCTAATTGCGCTTCTGACAAGTGCATACTTTCGGTAATCAACATAAATCCGATTAGGATTAAAAAAGCCAAACCTAAAACTTGAATAGATGGGTTGGCATTAACAAAGTTGCCTACCGGTACGGCAAATAACATCATTACACCTACAGAGATTATCACGGCAGCAATCATAATATACAAAGCACCGGTTACACCGTTGGTCATTCCCACAGCGGTTAAAATACTATCGATAGAGAAAATTAAATCAATTAATAAAATTTGCACAATCACACTTCCGAAAGATTTGGCAGCCGAAGTTTTTAAGTCTTTTTCTTCTTCACCTTTGTGATCTACTTTTTCGTGGATTTCTTTAGTGCTTTTATAAATCAGGAAGATACCACCTAATAATAAAATCAAAGCTTGTCCGGTAAAATTGGCACTAAACCAACCCCAATCAATACTGAAAAACGGTTCTTTCATGGCAATTAATAAGGTAATACCGAATAGTAAACCTATACGCATGAACATGGCCAAGAATAAACCAATTTGAGTGGCTTTTTTGCGATTTTCTACCGGTAATTTTCCGGTCACAATAGAGATAAAAATAATATTGTCAATACCTAATACAATTTCTAAAAAGGTTAAAGTTAAAAGCGCTACCCAAGCATCGGGATTTAAAAATACTTCCATGGTTTATAAGTTAAATTTTATCGTTTGTACGGGATTATTTGATTTTAGTTACAGTGCCGCGTTGTTTTTTGGCATCACCCACAAAGGAATAGTCAAAAGTATAACGGTTTCCTTCGGTTGACAGTATGGTCATGCTGATGGCTTTACGCTCGTTCATGGTTTTGGGATGTAGTTTTTGCAACACAAACTCGCAATCGTTGACCCAACGCACCGATGCGGTATCAGTTTTTCCGTTAAAGGTTTCAATTTGTAAGTTTTCTGTACGGGTAAAAGTAGAGGTGTATTTTTTACCGTCAATTTCCTGAACAAATTCAAATGTTCCGGTTTTAAAATCGGTACATTTCCTTTCTTTTTCGGAGCAAGAAAACAATGTTAAAGCCAATAGTAATAATGGTATTCTTTTCATTTTTTTAGGTTCTGAAGTTTAATTTAAAAAAGAAACAATCCAATATTATTTTGGATTATTATCTTGAAACATAGCATCTGTAATGGCTTTTACACCTTTAAACATAAAATAAACCGCAAAACCACATAGAGTCATTCCTATTGCAAGAACTAACCAATGCCACACATTTTGCTTATTAATAAAAGCATTATACATTACACTAGGGCCAATAAACATTAAGGGCAAAGCGTAAAGCAAGTATTTAATACCTTTATCTAACCGGGTTTTATTGATCGCCATAAGCTTAAAATTTGAGTTGAAAACCCATACCGTTTCTATTAGAAACAAGATGAAGTTCCATAGTTGATTGAGAAGCTCCTAATTTACCGTTTTTATGGTCATTATTGTAAATTTGGGCAGCTTTTTCATAAAGCTTTTTTCTTCCGGAAAGTACCGGAATTGAGACTGCAATTGAGCCGACACCAACATAAGTCATGGTGCCGGGGTATTTTGTATCGGAAAATAATCCAACGGCCAAGTCACCAACAGTCAATCCGATGCCAAAACCTAATAAAAAACCACCAACGGCTTCTTTGGTTTTAGCTTCTTTATACAGTGAAGCCGATTCATAATTAGTATTCAACAATTGACGAGCCTCGCGGGTTTCCAATCGTTTTCCGTCAAGATAAAAACGACTGCCTTCCAAGGTCATAGTTTGGGAATAGGAGAGAAGTGTTAGTAGTAAACCTATAAGGGTAAGTAGTTTTTTCATAAAATAGAATTTAATATTGTTTTACAAAAAGAAACGAAAAAACAGGACTGCAATAGTGATTATTACTCCAGCAGTCATGATCAACATTAGGAAAAAGTCTTGTATTTTGTTGAAAGTTGTTACTTCCAATCTGTCATTTACTTCAAGGTAAGCAATTTGAATAGGATAAGGCAGTTTTTTATTGGGTTTGGTGGATGTTCCGAATTCATCTTTTACTTGTCGGCTATTTCCTTTGAGATCGGTGAAGTTTATCAAAGCATGATAATAAACTTGAATCTTATTGTGTGAATAACTTACTTCACTAACGTAATCCACAATATAAGCATTGGTTTTGATGCCATTTTTTCTTAAGGTGTCAATTTTATAATTATGGTAAAAACCAATGAAAGTGAAAACTAATCCAAGGGTAAGAATCAGGATAAAGTCTTTATTTTCAATAAATAATTCAACCATCAATTTACAATTTAGTCCAAGCAGAAAGTAATTTTTTTTCTGCAGTCAGTTTGCCAACAACTCGGTATTTTGATTTTATCAGTAAAGCAGATTCAGAAAACTTTTCTTTAACCACTTTAAAAGGACGTGCTCCACTGGAATGGATAAAAAAGTTGCCTTGATCAGATAAATGTAAAAAACCCGTATGATTGTCTAAGCCAACTACATAAATGCCATTGCCTTTTGCTTTTAAAGTTTGCTCAAATTCTTGGATGCTTTTGTTTGAAAACCTTTCGATATTGGACTCAGAAACCAAACTCTTAATCATTTGTTCCGAAGCGCATTGGGCTAATTTAACTCTATTAATATCAACGCCTAAGTCTCGTAAAGTGGTGGTAACAAAATAACCGCATGCTATACTACCTTTGTTGGGTATCTGAGTTGTTCCATTGAAGTCCCAATCGGTTCCGTACCAATAGGGAAATATTTTACCAGTCAGTTGATTGGTAAAGGCTTGAGCTATTTCTGACTGACTTTTGCCATTTAATTTTTTTCGAAGTTGTTGAATACTGTCAAGCGTTTTCGGATAATTATCCGGATTTAAATCTGATTCATAGGTTACTACCGAAGCCCGAGCAGTATTCCTATAGACATAATAGCCAATACCGGAGACTAACATCAGGAAAAGTAGTATTTGAATCGCTTTCTTCATTTTATCCTTTATAAACATCAACCGCTTTTCTCACGCTGCCGTATTTTTCCAACAATGCTGAAGCTTCTTCATAAGTAACCGGTATTTCTCCCATAATCATGCGCACACCACGGTCAACCAACTTAACGTTGCTGAGTTGCATATCGACCATTTTATTGCCTTTCACTCGACCCAGTTGAATCATGGTTGCTGTAGAAATCATATTCAAAACCAGTTTTTGTGCGGTACCGGCTTTCATGCGTGAACTACCGGTTACGAATTCCGGACCAACCACAACTACCACCGGAAACTGTGCTGTTACGGCTAACGGACTACCGTCGTTACAAGTAATACAACCGGTAAGAATATTGTTTTCCTGACATTTTTCCAAACCACCAATTACATAAGGTGTTGTGCCGGAAGCCGCAATTCCTATTACCACATCTTTATCGGAGATGTTTTCCGCAACCAAATCTTTCCAAGCTTGTTCTTTATCGTCTTCGGCAAATTCTACGGCCTTGCGAATGGCTTTGTCGCCACCGGCTATAATACCGTTCACTAAATCGAAGGGTACGCCAAAAGTAGGCGGACATTCCGAAGCATCTACTATGCCTAATCGTCCTGAGGTGCCGGCGCCAATGTAGAATAATCGGCCACCTGCTCTCATTTTGGCTACCACTTGAGTAACCAGAGTTTCAATTTGAGGTAATGCTTTTTCAACGGCCAGTGGTACGGTTTTATCTTCATTATTAATGTTGGTCAATAAGTCGTGTACAGACATTTGTTCCAAACGCTCATAATGAGAAGATTGCTCAGTAGTTTTGGTGAAGGACATTTTTGAAGTGCTAAAGTTCTGAGTGGCTAAGATAATGAGATTACTTCAGATTTTTAAACAAAACCGGCCAATAATATTCCTAATATAATCATTGAGATCTTAGCAATATTAAACTTGTGTCCTTCACTGCTTTCAAAAATAATAGTGGAAGAAATATGAAATAATATACCAATCACTACTGCTGTAATTTCGGTAAAATATTGGGTTATTATTGGTGCAGAATCTGATATCCAAGTGCCTAATGGCGTCATCAAGGCAAAAGAAACCATAAAAACGAAAAGCGCTGTTTTGTTCAATTCGGCATTCAAAAAAAATGTTGTTAGGATGATGGCGATAGGCAAGTGGTGTATCGCAATTCCGTATGCTAAATCGTGGTGATGACCTACCGGAAATCCTTCTAAAAAAGCATGAAGACACAAACTGATGAACAACAACCAAGGCATACTGTTGATTTTGTCGTGTCCGTGAACGTGACCATGTTCGGCACCTTTGGAGAAAAACTCTAAAATAATTTGAAATAAAATACCAACCATTATAAAAAGTCCAATGCTGTGGTTGTGACTTTCATAAACTTTAGGTAATAAATCCATTACGGTTAGAGATAACAAAAAGGAACCACTGAAAGCCAATAGTAGCTTTAAATTATTCTTCTTTTTTGGCTTAATAATCAAGGCTATAGCATAACCTATTAAAACCGATAGTAAAGGAAGGATGTAGTTCATTTTGGTTGTAAATTGTAGTTTGTATGGTCTTCGGATATCAATGTTTCCGAACAGGCTGACAATTGTATGGGTTTGACTTTATTTAAAAATCATGATTAATCGTTCGCTGGTATTTTTGTGGAATTTCTTAAGCTTGTAATCCCCAAAAGTATCCAATAAATAAATACCGGCTTGCTCCATCATCCGTTTAAAATCGTCTAATGTGTAGGCTTTGACTTTTTCTTCAAAATGGTATTCTCGACCTTGGTCTACAAAATCTATTTCTTTAATGATGAATGAATCCGCCAAATAGCGTTTAATTTGAAAAGTTATACCATCAACTTCTTTTGTTTCTTCCGGTATTAAATTTTCCAATACAGTATGTACATTCATAAAATCTATTACTGCAAAGCCATAGTCTGATAAGCTTTCTTTGATAGCAATAAGTGTTTGCAGATTGTCTTCTTCATTTTCGAAGTATCCGAAACTGGTAAACAAATTGAAAATGGCATCAAACTTTTCTTCAAAGGGAATGCGTTTGTCGTGCACTACAAAATGCAGTGTTTCGTTGGCATTTTTATTGGCTTCGGCTATACTGTTTTCAGACAAATCTGCCCCGATTACATCATAACCCAATTGATTCAAATAAATTGCATGTCGGCCTTTCCCACAAGCCAAATCAAGTACTTTTGCTTTTTCAGGTAAATTCAAATAATGCGTTAGATTGTCCATGAAGATTTGCGCTTCACGGTAATTGCGCTCTTTGTATAAAATGTGATAATAGGGTGTGTCAAACCAGGAAGCGTACCAAATATCGGCTTCGGGTTTTGTATTGCGGGTTTCGCTATTTAAATGTTCAGACATTTATTCTATTCAAATGAATTCTTCAGCCGCAAAATTAGTGTATTTTTGCCGAACTTATGACAATGTCTTATATTGATATTGTGATTGCAATTCGTATTGAAAATGGAAAATTTTAAAATGGTAGCCAAAACCTTTTTTGGTTTTGAGGAAATATTGGTTAAAGAGTTACAACAATTAGGCGCGCAAGAGGTGGAAATGGGAACGCGAGCCGTTAGTTTTAAAGGCGATAAAGGGTTTATGTATAAAGCCAATTTGTCGTTGCGAACTGCTTTAAAAATATTGAAACCCATTTACCAATTCAGAGCTTTTAACGACCAAAGTTTGTACAAAGGCATTCAGGGTGTCGATTGGAGTAAATACCTCAATGCGAGCCAGACTTTTGTGATTGACACTACCATTCACTCCGACAATTTCAAACACTCACAATTTGTTTCTCAGAAAGCCAAAGATGCTATAGTGGATCAGTTCCGAGAAAAATTCGGGCAACGACCAAGCATCGATAAAGATTTCCCCGACTTGCGAATCAACATTCACATCGACCGCGACCAATGTACGGTTTCTTTAGATACTTCCGGCGCTTCTTTGCATCACAGAGGCTATCGCAGTGCCACCAATATTGCGCCGATTAACGAAGTTTTAGCTGCCGGGATGCTGTTGCTTTCCGGTTGGGACGGCAATTCTGATTTTTTAGACCCAATGTGTGGTTCCGGGACAATTTTAGCCGAAGCAGCAATGATTGCTTGTAACATTCCGGCCAACATCAATCGCAAAGAATTCGCTTTTGAAAAATGGAACGATTGGGATAACGATTTGTTTGACCAAATTATCGATTCATTGATGAAACGCACCAAAGAGTTTCACTATAAAATCATCGGATACGACAAAGCACCAAGTGCCGTCAATAAAGCCAAAGACAATATCGTTAATGCTAATTTAGAAGATTATGTAACGATTAGCCAAGCGAATTTCTTTGATACAAAAAAAGAAACTGTTGGTCCGTTACACATGGTATTTAATCCGCCTTACGGTGAAAGATTGGATATCGATTTGGAACGATTTTACCGCGAATTAGGTGATACCTTAAAAAACAATTATCCCAATACAAATGCTTGGTTTATTACGGCCAATTTAGAAGCGTTGAAGTTTGTTGGTTTGAGACCGTCTCGTAAAATAAAGCTCTTTAACGGAAGTTTGGAAGCGCGTTTGGTGAAATACGAAATGTACGAAGGCAGCAAACGAACCAAATTTAATCCACGCGATTAAGGTCAATCGATTTATTTAAACATATAACCAACCGTAAACTTTGCGAAGCCATTATGCGCCTTAACACTGTTGTTGGTGTAGAAATAATTATAGCGATATACTTCGGTAAACCCCTGGTAAATGCCTACTTCAAAAAAGAACTTGTTTACTGTGAATCCGCCACCTAAGTTGAATCCGAAATCAACACTCGATTTCGCTTTTTGGTTAAACTGACCCGACTGAGTTTCTTGTACCAGAAAACCCAATTGAGGTCCGGCAATCACATAAATCTTATTCCAAAATTTAAAATCCAAAGGCAAGTTGATATAGGTGAGTTTGGAGTCAATTTGATCTATTTCAAAATCGCCGCCAACAATCGGATCAAAATTGATTACACCTTCAGTTTTGGTTCGGTCGCCTTGTTGGGAAAAAGCCAATTTCGGACGAAAATGTACTTTAGCCGATAGTTCTTTTTCATAAACAATTCCCAATTGTAAACCAAAGGATTCTTCAGCCAATACTTGTCCGGCTATACCATCTGTAAAGTAAGAGTAATTGAAACCGGTAAAAACGCCAAATTTATCCTGACTGTAAGCTGAAAAATTTAAGCATAGCAAAAGGAAAAAAGTAATTTTTTTCATGAAGGATTAAGATTGTTTTTTAGCTTCTTTTTCAAGCGATTGTATGATTTCTTTCACTTTGTCTGCTTCGATTCGTTTCGCTTTGATGACTTTGTTCTTGTCTAAAATGTAAATCACAGGAGTAGAGTAGACGTCATATTTTTCGATGGCATTATTGTAGTGCGCACCATCGTAAACATTGATAAAAGGCAGTTTGTTATCGGCTATATATTTCAAATATTTATCGCCTTCGTGTTGCATGTAAACGCTGAAGACTTTGACATCCATTTTCTCTTTACTCATTTCGTTGTAGGCGGTAACGAGTTTCGGAATTTCCTTTTGACAATGACCACAATCTACATCCCAAAAAACCAAAATGGTGTATTCGGCTTTCACATCGCTTAATTTGACCCACATTTTATTGACTTCATTGACGTTTTTATAAAATACTTTGGTCATTTCTTCACTGTTTTTGGCCTCTTCAAATCCCATCGCTTTCATTTTCGGAAAGTCTTCGGCCCGTATCATCGACAAATCGATGGCTTTAGCACCAATCAATAGCGTTTTGAGTTTGTCGGCTCGTTTGATGATTCTTTGTACTACGTCGTCGTCTTCATATATTCCTTTGGCTTTTCCGGTTTTGAAATAATTATCGGAAAGATGCACAAACACTTTGTCAAATCCCATGATTTTTGAAGTTTCATAACTGTAAGTCAAGTGCGCCAACATCAGCTTATATATCAAGGTTTCCGGTTTGGATTGGGCCAAAATACGATCGATTTCCACACAAACAGAGTCCGGATTTTTCACCACAACATTGTCCAAGTAGTTTTTCAATTTATTGAATAAAAAAGGATTGTGGACCATACCGTCATCTTTAAAGTCAACATTCCGCCAAAAATTATCTTTGTAGTATTTATAAGAAGCCTCGTGATTTGGCGAACCATCTGCTTTTTTGGGGATGTCTTTGAGTTTTTTTTCGGTTTTTAAGTTGACAACATCGGCAATAAAAGTGCCTTTGAAACGGTTGATGAATTGACTTTCGTAATCGGCTATGCTTTGTTCCAACTCGTTTTGTTTGTTGGTCAAATCCAGCGAGTCATTCTTAGTGGCTAAGGGATGACTTTGCTTGTATTCAAAAAAGGTTTTATTTTGATCGCCTAAAAAACGAATATAATTAAAGAATTCGTTTTCGCGGTCCGAATTTAAAGCGATGAGTTCTTTACTAATGTTGGGACCAAATTCACTTTTGAGGTGTAATTTTTGAGTATCATCATCAATAAAAAAATCAAATAATATCGATTTTTGTTGGCCAACCAACGAATAAATTCCTTTTGGAAGTTTGGTTTTACCATTAAAAACAATTCGTCCGTTTTTGATAGTGGTACAAGTATCTTTTATTAAGGTTTTGTCAAAACGATAAAACGTAAGGTAAGCTAAGGTGTCGTTGCAGTTTTTTAAATCGATGGTGATTTCATAACCTGCTTGGGCTTGGGCAATAAAGGAAGAGAGAAACAAGGCTAAAGCAATCAATACTTTCTTCATACAACAATTTTATGGCGATTTAGATTTCAAAAATAATCTATTTTTCCATATGGTATGAAGTCGGTTTTTTTAAACTTTCCTTAAAAAACAAAACACCTTAAAGAAGGTGTTTTGGATTACTGATTAAAATTCATCGAAAAGTACGATGCCTTTGCGTTCTAAATTTTGCTTAATCATGGATTCCGGCAAATTGTACTGCGACGCTAAGTCGGCTATACTGATCCCGGAAAAGAACAACTCAACCAATGTGTCTAAAATCATTGGGTTGATTTCCTGCTCATTGGGCAAATCGATATCTTCATCAAAAATATCTTTTTTTGATTTGAAGAGGGTTTCGATTACCATATCAATATCAGATTTCGGAAATTCCAGAATGTTGTGGATAGCATTGCTTTCTGAAATTTGTTTGAGCACTATAGTCTCACGATTGGTGCCTTCATTCTTTAGATGAATGCTGTAGTTGAAATACTTCTCCATAGCGATCGTATTTAATTAAATGTAAACTTGGGTAAGGCAAAGGTAAACTTTATGAATCAAAATAAATGTTAATTAACAGAAACATACCCACCTTTTATTAACAATTGCAGGATTTTTTTTAGAAAAATTTGGTTTACAGCAAATTAAAATTCAAAGAAAAGCAATAATAATGGTTGAAATGGATTGGGTTTAATATAGGTTCAATAGTAGTAAAGAGCTCATATTTGCTTATATTTGGACCGTAAAATTTATGTTATGAGTAAAAAAACCAAAGCCTTACTATACAACCTTTTTTGTTTTGCGGTGATTTTTGTTGCTGTTAGATTTTTGTTAGCCCTATACACTCATTTAACCGGATTTTGGTTACCCTTAACCGCTTTTGTGATTGGAACTATTTTAGCACCCAAATTTCAAGCTGTTACCACCAAAGACGGTGAAAAAGTATTCATGAAATGGATTTTTATAAAAGGAATTAAAGAAGTTTAATTATTTCTTTTTTCCTTTAGATTTGGCTTTGCTTTCCGTTTTTGCCTTAGCTTTTACAGTTGCTTTGTATATTGGAATAAAATAAGAAACGGTATAGTTAAAGCCCACACCAAAGTCGCCGTTGTAAGTGCGATTAAAGCCGGGAATGTATAAATTGTCAAAGTTATTCGGGAGTTTCTGATTTACCAAACGATTCAAACGGAAACTAAAACCCACAAAAACATTATTAAAAACTTCGGCTTTCATTCCGGCTACTACTTCAATCCATTGGGCTGATAAACCGCTGTATTCCTCTCCTGAAATTACCACCGGATTTTCTCCGAAATACTGATTCGGGTTGTAGATTTCATAACTGTTCAACCTTTGGCTAAAACTGCTTACACCATATCTTAATCCAACAGATATGATGTTCTCCATATCCAGCCAGTTTTGGTATGAGTTGTAATCAAACCCCACACGGATATAGCTACCTTTGGTAGTAAAATTTAGTTGATCGTCATCGACAGTTTTATTTTCATTACCCAACTCTAAAGCTAAATAATGTTTGCGTGTCAACCTATAATCGCCAACCAATTCTAATCCGCGATAATCTTTTTCATAAAAAGAGCGGGTGAGTTTAAACAAATCAACTCCAACACGCAATCCGTAACGCTCTGTTTTTGCCGCAACACTGTCTTTAGTGACTTTTTCCTCTTGAGCATTGCCTGAAAACGAAAGCAATGCCAGGGCTATACTAAAAGTAAATTTTGAGATGCACTTCATTTTCGGTAATAATTGAGTTGGTTTGAAGGTTGGTGTCTTGTATCCAAAGGCCATCTGGAGTAATCGCATCGGTTAAAACTAACCCGTTTGCGTTGTTTAATTCGAAGACCGTTTTGTAACCGCAAGCTCTGGAAACATAAACGTTCTCACGAGTGTAATTAAATTCCAATACATCTTCATTGGAAGCTGTGCTGCTGTTGCTGTTAAGTAACAAATGGTATTTGGTAGTGTCTTCGTTTGTTTTTAAGGGAAGACTAATCGTACTCACACCGTTAAATGTATTCAAAGCATCTGTCATACCATCGCCGGTGACCTTCAAATTGACTACATTTTTTAATACTGTGGGATTGGAAATATCATAAAACTCTAAAACCAATTGCGGTGTGGTTTCATCTACACAAATATCATCTTTTTCACAGCCGGAAAATGCCATGACCAGACAAAGAAGCATTATTATTCTTTTCATAAATTTCAAATCTTACTGCTTATCTTTTTTCCAAAAGTACAACATTTTCAACGTGATGCGTTTGCGGAAACATATCTACAGGTCGAACTCTGGTAACTTTGTATTTTTCATCCATTAAAGCCAAATCACGTGCTTGGGTGGCCGAATTACAACTTACATAAACCACTTTTTCAGGGGCAATTTTCAGAATTTGATCTACCACATCTTTGTGCATACCATCGCGGGGTGGATCAGTGATAATGACATCCGGTTGGCCGTGTTGTGCAATAAACTCGTCGTTGAACACGTTTTTCATATCGCCTACAAAGAATTCACAGTTGGTAATCTTATTGCGTTTGGCGTTTTCTTTGGCATCGGCTATGGCTTCAGGAACGGCTTCAACGCCAATCACTTTTTGAGCCTGTTTGGAAACGAATTGCGCAATGGTTCCGGTTCCGGTGTACAAATCGTAAACCACTTCATTTCCTGTTAATCCGGCGAATTCACGGGTGATTTTGTAGAGTTCGTAAGCTTGATCGGAATTGGTTTGGTAAAACGATTTGGCATTGATGCTAAAGTGCAGACCTTCCATTTCCTCCAAAATATAATCGCGTCCTTGGAACAACTTAATGTCTTGGTCATACAGCGTATCATTGGCTTTGCCGTTAATTACATACAACAAAGAAGTAATTTGCGGGAAAGTGGTATAAACATGGTTTAGGAGTAACTCTCGTTTCGCTTTGTCTTCTTGGTAAAACTGGATCAAGACCATAATTTCTCCGGTAGAAGCCGTACGGATCATAAGTGTTCTCAACAAACCGGTATGGTTTCTGGCGTTGAAGAAAGTGATGTTATTTTCAGTAGCAAATCGTTTGATTTCATTGCGAATAGCATTTGACGGATCTTCCTGTAAATGGCATTTTTCGATATCAAGAATCTTGTCCCACATTTTGGGAATGTGAAAACCTAAAGCGTTTTTATTGTCGATTTCTGTACCGGATTGAATTTCAGCGTCTGTCATCCAACGCGAATCAGAGAAACCGAATTCCATTTTATTGCGGTAGAAAAACTGTTTGGCCGAACCCAAAATAGGCTCGAAGGTTGGCAATTCGATTTTACCAATGCGTTTGAGGTTGTTATAAACTTCTTGATGCTTATAAAACAACTGTTTATCGTAGTGCATGTTTTGCCATTTGCAACCACCGCAGGCCCCGAAATGTTGGCAAATCGGTGTAACACGATCGGCCGAATATTGGTGAAACTTAATGGCTTTCCCTTCAAAATAAGCTTTTCGCTTTTTAAAAGTTTGCACGTCTACTACATCGCCCGGAACCACATTCGGAATAAAAATCACTTGGCCTTCGGGTGCTTTGGCTACCGAAACACCTTTGGCACCGGCATCCAAAACCGTAATGTTTTCAAAAATAACTTTCTTGGTTTGTTTTCTTCCCATAGCGCAAAAATAAACTATTGGCTAAAACTTAAACGGGATTTAAGAAAAAAATATAAATTAGTGGAAAATTAGGTTTATGCAAACTCATTTGGCCTTACTTCGCGGTATTAATGTTTCAGGTCAGAAACTAATCAAGATGGAAGAGTTGCGCCGTTGCTTGGAAGGTGTGGGATTTATCAATGTTCGCACTTACATTCAATCGGGTAACGTTTTTGTAACTTCAGAAGAAGCAGATGGCAACCGAGTGGCTAATCAAATCAGAGAAGCTATTCTGAATTCTTTTGGTTATGATGTTCCCGTTTTAATAATAGGAAAAGAAGATTTGCAAGCTTGTTTGGAACGCAATCGGTTTTTAGACGAAGAAGGCGT